>Ga0058865_1069737_pt1 | contig 14488 bp, 15 predicted proteins | sample TNRReaAnaerobRNA_2_FD_61085 | JGI IMG/M metagenome (GOLD analysis project Ga0058865, IMG submission 61085) | Wastewater treatment Type I Accumulibacter community from EBPR Bioreactor in Madison, WI, USA - TNR Reactor, Time C-32min-Anaerobic_ RNA... | ecosystem: Engineered > Bioreactor > EBPR >...
ATCGAATTGATCCAGGCGCCGCAGGAAGTGATCGACGCATTTGCCAAGGTCCAAGCCTGACCGACCGTCAGTTGTGCAGTTAAAACCCGGCGCAAAGCCGGGTTTTTTATTGCAGTCAGGACGTTCGCTTTTCGTTATTCCCGCGTATGCGGGAATCCAGTCATTCGTTGAAAAGAATGGATACCCGCCTTCGCGGGTATGACGAATCTACGGGTTTAGCGAAAGTCCTGGCAGTGCGATCTGTTCAATTTGAAACATTCGCTTTGCGCGGTGATTCATTATTTTCAGCCTGACGCCCGCAGAGTCGCCAAAAACGGCGCTGTGCTGATGGGCGCTAAAATTGCTTTCGACTTAAAGACGGTATCAACAGCCGGCAAGCTTGCCGGATCAGACTTTTTGTCTTTCCGGTTTTACTGTGGCGAGGCGCACACTAAACCTAAAAGGGAAACCTCGTCATGAACCCGGAATGCTATCCCCGCCGTATTCTGCTCTGCGTCGCCGGCCTGTCACCGCAGATTGTGACTGAAACCCTGTACGCCCTGACGGTGACAGGCGAGCCGCGCTTCGTTCCCACCGAAATTCATCTGCTGACCACCGCCGAGGGCGCGGAGCGGGCGCGGCTGACCCTGCTGAGCGACGAGCCGGGTTGGTTCCATCGGCTGCGCCAGGACCATGGTCTGCCGGAAATTCGCTTCACCCTTGACGCAATTCATATTCTGCGCGCCGCCGACGGCCGCTTACTCAACGACATCCGCGAACCGGCGGACAACGAAGCGATCGCCGACGCTATTACCGCCAAGGTGCGCGAGTTGACCGCCGATCCGGACGGGGCGGTTCATGCGTCCATCGCCGGCGGGCGCAAGACGATGGGGTTTTATCTCGGCTACGCGCTGTCGCTGTTCGGTCGCCCGCAGGACCGGTTGTCGCATGTGCTGGTGTCCAGTCCGTTCGAGTCCAACCCCAACTTCTTCTATCCGGCCCCGGTGGAGCGGGTGATTTTTAGCAACGGTCCCGATCAGCGCCCGCTGGATGCCAGCGATGCGAACGTGATGCTGGCGGATATTCCCTTTGTGCGGCTGCGGGATGGTTTGCAGGAGGCATTGTTGCGCGAGGGCGCGAGTTTCAGCGACGCAGTGCGGCAGGCGCAGCGCAATCTGGCCGCGCCCAGCCTGACGCTGGATGCCGCGAGCTGCCGGGCACGCTGCGGCGAAACGGTGTTGCGGTTGACCCCGATCAGCTTCGCCTGGCTGGCCTGGTTTGCCCGGCGGGCCAGCGAGGGGCGACCGGCGATTCACCACACTGAAGCCGACTTTGCCGAGTTCCTGGCGGAATACCGGGCGCTCACCGATGAACTGTCGAGCGAATACGAGCGCGCCGCCAGGGCTTTGAGCACGGACCGACCGGAGGATTGGCAGCACTATTTCGAGCAACGCACCAGCAAGCTGAAACGGGAACTGGTCAAGGCGCTGGGCTTGCCTGGCGCTCGGCCGTACCTGATTCAGGGGGATGGCCAGCGTCCCCGCTCCCGCTATGCCCTGCGGCTGGAACCGCGCCAAATCCGGTTCGGCGGTTTGGAGTGGGAATGAGGCGGCAAGCTTGCCGATTATGACAAGGCTGTATTTTAGTGGACCATGACACGACAAACATTAACAGGGACCTTCAATGAAACCACATGATCATGTAGTACTGGGCGCTCTGTTCCACGATATTGGGAAGTTCTGGGAGCGCGCCGACCGCTTGGGCGAATACCGCCGAGGCGATTCTCAAAAGCAGTTTGATTGCCCTTGGGATCGTAGCGGTTACTGGAGTCATCTTCACGTTCTCAATACCCGCCGTTTCTGCGAGCGTTTGGCGGAACAGATTTCATTCCTCAAACCAGAATCCGGCGGCACGACCGACAACTGGATCAATCTGGCGGCTCGCCATCACGTAGCTTCGTCGCCATTGGAAAAGCTGGTGACGGCTGCCGATCACTTCGCCAGCGCCGAGCGTGAGCAAGGTAATTTCTACACGCGCGATATTCATCGCCTAACCCGGATGGAGACTTTGTTGGAGCGGGTTAGCCTTGATGCAAACGGCAAAATGCGACCAACTCGTTATCGTTTGCCACTGGCGCCGCTGAGCCTTGTCGCCGCAAGATTTTTTCCAAAATCGGCGGCAGAATTCACACCGCCCATGGTTCAAGAGAAGACCCAGCATGGCGATACTTGGTTGAGTCCCACTCCACTGAATGCCGAATACGCCGCCTTGGCTGATGAGTTTCTCGTCGCGCTTTCCAAGATGCCGATTTGCGACAATGAAACTGCAGCAGCGAAACGAGGCATAGTGACCACCTTGCTGGCGCAGATAGAACGGTTTCTTCATTGCGTACCAGCGGCAACCAATATCATTCATCCCGACATCTCGTTGTTCGATCATTTACGAGTGACCGCCGCTATCGCCGAGTGCTTGTACCTGCATCATGAAGCGGAGGGTACATTGGATCGACCCGAGACCTTCACTGATCTCGATACCGCCAAGTGGCGATTGGTTTGCGGCGACTTCTCGGGTATTCAGGATTTCATTTACAACATCGTTAGCGCTGGCGCGGCGCGTGGCTTGCGGGGACGTTCTTTCTACATTCAACTCTTGTGCGATGGGGTGTCGGAATATCTGTTACGCCGGTTGGGGTTGTATCCAACCACCCGCATCTATTCTTCCGGCGGCAAGTTCTATCTGTTGCTTCCCGATTGTCTTGAAAATCGACTGCGTAATGAAGTGGATGAGGTGAACAGGGCGCTACTGGCCGCCTTCCAAGGTAAGGTATTCCTGGGATTGGGAATCGCGTCGGTATGCGCCCGGGATTTTGGTAGCGAATCGTGGGCTGAAAAGGCCAGCAACGCCAAGGAACGCATCCACCACATGGGACCACGCTGGCAGGAAGCCAATGAGGGGCTGATGCATGATCGACTACAACGCTTCTGCTCTATCGCCGCGCAGGATGCCGGGTTCTTTGCCGCGCAGGATTTGCACACTGGTAAGCCGTGCAATGTTTGCGGCCGCGATGACCTCGACGCTGGTATCCGCCAGTTGGAAGACGGACCGATCTGCTGCCAATGTTTTGAACTACAGGAACTTGGCAAGGCGCTGGGTGATGCCCGTTACTTATTCTGGGTGTGGGACGAAGACCGCCATACGGTTGAAGAATTGACGCGGCAATCTCGCTCTTTTTCCTTGCCTGGCTTGCCATGTCAGGTTTACTTGCTGGAAAAAGCGCCAATTTTTAGTGAACTGCGACGCTTGGAAAATAGCCGACTGGAGGAACTGAACTTGGTTTCCAATCCAGATGGCAACCACAACGGCTATGCCTGTGGTTTTCGTTTCGTCGGCAAGTGGGACCGTGATAAAGAGAAAAGGTCAAATTACCGGGAATTTGATGACTTCGCCAACCAAGCCACCGGTATCGAGCGTTTGGGCGTATTGCGGATGGATGTGGACAACTTGGGCGAAATCTTCATACGGGGTATGCGCTTCCCTGGAGTTACCAGTGCCGAAAAGGAAATGGGGTCGTTATCGCGGGTCGCGACGCTGTCACGGCAGTTGAATCTGTTTTTCGCCGGCCATCTTGGCGAATTGCTGGTGGAGTTCGAGCGGGTGCAGACCATCTATGCCGGCGGCGATGATTTGTTCCTGATCGGCTCTTGGGATGAGTTGCCCCAAGTGGCCGATACTATCCGCCGACGTTTCCGCGACTATTGCGCTGGCAACCCTCATTTCACGCTGTCGGGTGGCATTGCAGTGGTTCGCGGCAAATATCCAATTTCGCGGGCGGCGGAACTCGCTGGTGAAGCAGAAGCAGCAGCCAAGAGCCTCAAGCGCGATACGGGACGGAAAAAAGATGCGCTCAGTTTCTTGGATACTGTAGTGGGCTGGGAGGAGTTCCCAAGAGCGGGAGAACTGCGACAGCGCATCGAACACATCATCGATCTCGCTCACAATCGGGCGATTCTGAGTCGGTTGCGATCAGTAGTATTGAGTGCAGGAGATTACCAGCGGCGCTTACACCAATCTCATTTTTCCGCTCAGGAACTACATGAACTGGTTCACTGGCAGAAATGGCGCTGGCAACTGGTTTATAACTTGACTCGCATGAAACGCCGCGACGCTGGCCCAGAATTGAACAACGAACTTGAACAATTGGCAACCGCCATTCTCGAAACCCGCGCCCATATTGGTCGGCCAGTACTTGACTGGCTGCAATTGCCGACACGGTGGGCTGAATTGTTAACTCGGAGAAACAAAGAATGAAACCAAATCACTCACAGGAAAGCTTTAAAGCTCCCAGCGAACAGCAGGTTCATGCATTCGTTACTGAGGACGCCAGCGCAAAGGCAATGATCGAGTGTGCTGATGATCTGGGCAGACATTTAAAAAACAAAAAAGTCACAACCAGCCAGATTCGTAATGCCTACGGCAACATGAAAAAATTGGAAATGGCTGGTTGGCAGGGCAATCGTACTCAACGTGAAATGCTATTGCTCAAGCCACGCTTGGCTTATGCCGCCGGACGGCAACAAGATTGGGCGACCAAAGAAGGGCTGGAGAACTTGCGGCAGGTCATTGATAACGCGATAAACGCGGTAATCGATGAAGAGAGCTTCAAGCGTTTCTGCCAATTTTTCGAAGCGATCATTGCCTACCACAAAGCAGCGGGAGGAAAGTAATCATGGGCGAAAATAACAATAATCGGCTGATTCAGAGCAAGATTTTCATTCGTGGGAACTTATACGCACTGACCGGCTTGCACATCGGCGGTAACTCGGTCGGAATGGCAATTGGCGGGGCTGATGCGGTGGTCGTGCGTAATCCATTGAATAATGAACCTTATATTCCCGGTTCTTCGCTACGCGGCAAAATGCGCTCCCTGCTGGAACGGTTACGTGGTCAGGAAGGAATTAATCAAAACCCGGAAGGGGGCTATTCGATGAGCAAAAACGGCGCGTTGGCTGGCAAGGATGCCTCAACATGGCTGGGCAAGCTGTTCGGCGTCGCCGCCGAAGATGCCAAGGAACCCACCCGCCTGATCGTGCGTGATGCGCCACTGACCCGCGCCAGCAGCGAAGCGCTGAAAAAAGCGCCCAATACTGACATGCCGATGACCGAGGTCAAAACCGAAGTCTGGATCGACCGGATCACGTCGGCAGCCAATCCCCGTCAGATCGAACGGGTGCCTGCCGGCGCGGAGTTCCAGTTCGAGTTGGTGTTGACCTTGCTGGAAGGGGACGACAAGGAACATTTCCTCAAGCTGGTCTTTGAGGGATTGCGTTTGGTGGAAGCGGATGCGCTAGGCGGAAAGGGCACACGCGGCTATGGCCGGGTCAAGTTCCAGGTGGATGAACTGGTGGAACGTACCGCTGAGGATTACCGCAAGGGCCAGGATGGCAAGCCCTTCACTGGTTTCCCGATCCCGACAGAGTTTGACGCCGCCAGCCTGGAGCGGGCCTTGGCCTGAAGGGGTAAATCAATGGACTGCTACCGTTTGAGTTTTCAGGGACCGTTCCATGTGGACGGGCGCGGTGTCGGGTTTTACGAGGCGTCCGAACCGTTCATCCGCTCGGACACGCTGAGCGCGGCGCTGTTGTCAACATGGGCGTTGCTCGATCCCGCTGGGGCTGGGCTGCGCGCGGCTGCACCACCCTTTCGAGTGAGTTCCTGTTTTCCCTACTGGCTTAATCAGTTCTTTTTGCCCCGCCCCGTGGCCAGCTTCGCGCTGCGCCTGCCTGAAACCCGGTTGGATGAGCACAAGGCGCTGAAGAAAATCCAGTGGCTGACACCAGAGTTATGGAAACAGGCGGTGTTAGCGGCCGAACACTGGCAGCCACCCATAACGACCGGTCCTGCGGTGAAGATGCATGTCTGGCAAGGTGTATTGGCGCTGCCGGTCGAGCAAGCCGGTGATTTGCCTGAACGGTTGTGGGCGGAAGAGGAGCGTCCTCGTCTGGCAGTGGAACGTACCAGCAATAGCCCGGTTGAGGGAGCGCTATTCCACTTTGGGCGGGTGTACTTTCAACCGGAGGGTGGGCTTTATTTTCTGGCCCATTTCGACGATCTCGCCCGCCAGGTCGAATTCGAGGCAGTGCTGTCGTTGTTGGGTGATCAAGGACTGGGGGCGGATCGCACCAGCGGCGGCGGTTTCTTCACTTCGGAGCGGGTTGATGCGCCGCAACTGCCACCGGTATCTGGCGGGCCAGCCATCTCGCTCTCGTTGGTTAACCCCGCGTCGGAAGATTGCCAAGACGGTTGGTTGCGGGATGCGAAATACAACTTGATCAACCGAGGTGGCTGGATTGCTTACAGCGGCCTGCGGCGAAAGCGGGTACGGATGTTCACGGAAGGCAGCGAATTCGCACGACCCTTGCGCGGGCGTGTGGTGGACGTAACGCCAGACATGCCCGACAACCCGCCGCCACATCGGGTATTCCGCGATGGGCGTGGTTTTTTTGTTGGCGTGGGGAGAAGACCATGAAAGGACAAACAGAGACGATCAAGCTGACGCTGGAGGTGTTGACGCCGTTGCACGTTGGTTCTGGCGAGGAGTTGCGACTGAACCTCGATTATATCGAGCGTGGCAACATCCCGTTGGTCGTGGACCGGCAACGTACCTTGGATGCCCTTGTGAGTGGAGATCAAGCGCTGGATGAAGTGCTTGGCGGCGATTGGAACTTAGCCGAACTGGTGAAACTGGCCGGTCAGGACTTTGGCTATCCACTGCCAATGCTGTCTGGAAGGAGCGAAACGCCAGCGACGCTGCGCGAACAGATCAAGGATGCTGAATTCAGGCCCTACGTGCCCGGTAGTTCCCTCAAGGGCGCAATTCGTACCGCGCTGTTGGCTGAATGGCTGCAATGCAATCCAGGTTATAGTTTTCAGGCTTTGCTGCCATGTCCGCAACGTAGCCGCCGCGATCCCAGCCGTACTGAACCTTCCAAAAGGGCGCAATTTGCCGCCCAGGATTTGCTTAAAGATGTGTTCGGAGCAAATCCTAACCGAGACATTCTGCGCGCCATGCAAGTGAGCGATGTACGCTTTCAAGCCGCTGATTTGCGGCTGGCTGACATCCGTTGGCTCAACATCATCCATGTCAAAGGACAAGAAAAAGCTGCTTGGCGCGATATGGCTAGCCGGCAGAATAGGGATAATTGGCAGGACGCCAGCGGTCTTTATATTGAAACGCTAGCACCGGATAGTGCAGCCTCATTCACATTGGGTTGGGATCGCTTTTTGTTGAGTGACTTGACCAAATGGGGTGCTCCAGCGCATGGCGCGGAATTATTGCCGGCAGATTTTTCAGTATTACGAAAGGTGTTGAATAACCACGCTCGCCGTATTTTTGAAAATGAAGTCGCTTTCTTCGATCAGTATCAGGCAACCGCGCCACAGAAACAGTTGCAGAAATTGCTCAACCGAATGCAACAGGACAACGAAAGCGCCTATCTACGGCTAGCTTGGGGTAGCGGTTGGCGAGGCATGACAGGAGATTGGTTAGATGCACCGAGCCTTTCAACAATGCGAGAGTTATACCGGCTGGGAAGGCAGAATATGCCATTTCCTAAAACCCGCCGATTGGCGGTACAGGGAACGCCATGCTTGCCATTGGGTTGGGTGCGGTTGGGGCCGTGGCGTGAAAAAGTCGCTACCGTACAGCGGCATCCCTGGGTCGAACAGGCGTTGACCGAAATTCAACAGAAGAACCGTTGCCAAGCGGATGAAGCTCTACGCGGCGCACAGTTGGCCGATGCCTGGCAGGTTCTTAGAGATCCTGAATTGAAAGCAGCGGCGCTGGCCGATATTCAATCCCGTTGGCGTGAAAAAGGTTGGTGGGATCAGCCGCCTCCCGGTAAATCCACCAAGAAGGCATTGGCGATTTACCGAGGCGATAATGCTTGAACACTAAAGAGAACCAACTTATGGACAATAGCCCCATGACTAGACCTTGGTTTATTTTATCCCCATGTGGGACAAGTCTGCTGACTAATTCAGTAATCGATGAGGCAGAACGTAACGCCATAGTGCGTTGCGCTAATAGCAAGAGCCGCGAGATATGCTCTGCCGAAGATCGCCAGCTACTCGATGGATTGACTGAGCGTATGAGCGAGCGATTAGCTAATTCTAACCAAGTCGAAGTAGCGAAGTTATCGGCTGAGTTGAATGCGATCACCAAGCTTTATCAGGGTGATCTGAATGCGCCTCAGCACTTTCATCAACTGCTCTGCACTGATACTTGGTTGGGTGAAGCCACTGCTACGTCGGTTGCCGGCTGGCTTCGGAAAACTGGTTTTACGGTCGATATTAGGCGGCAACCTGATTTACGGACTGACGATTTACAAGCGTTCCAAGCAGCACTATCTGATCTGGTTCAGTGGTGCGAGGAAACGGTGTCCGGGTATGCAAAAAATCATTACCGTATCATCTTCAATCTGACTGGCGGTTTCAAAAGTGTACAAGGATTTTTGCAAACTTTGGCGATGTTTTACGCCGATGAAGCGGTTTACATTTTTGAAACCGGTAAGGAGCTTTTACGCATTCCTCGTTTACCCGTCACGATGAGTGCTGAAAAAGAAGTACGCAAACATCTCCAGACGTTCCGGCGGCTGGCACAGGGGTTACCCGTTGCTGATGTGGCCGATATATCTGAAACGTTGTTGCTGAAAATTGATGGTGAAGCTGCTTTATCCGCTTGGGGTGTCCTGGTTTGGGAGCAGACCAAGAGGTCGCTTTATGTTGAGGAGTTGCATCCCTCTCCTAGTTCCAAGTTGGTGTTCGGTCCACAGTTCAAACGCTCTTTGGAGAATCTGGCTCCTGATCGGTTGCGCCATGTCAATGAGCGTCTTGATCAGTTAGCACGGCGATTAGAGGAGGGCGCAATCTACAATCCATGTTCACTGGATTTTAAAGCTCTTCAAGGCAGCGGATACAAGGGCAGTACTCACGAATGCGATGCGTATGCTGATGAGGACGCTAAGCGGCTGTTCGGGCATTTCGAGGGTGGAAGCTATGTGCTCGATCGGCTTGATAAGGGTCTGCATTGAGTGAGAATGCGGAAGCGCACAGGCACTCACGGTACCAAGGACTCATCGCCAAGCTGCTCGACCGCCTCCTGCCGGATGGCGAAGCGATTCCCGAATGCAGCATCCAAACCACTGATGGGGTGAAAGTGGCGGACGTAGCGTGGGCCAGCGCCGAGTTTTTGCGCCGGCACGGCGTTGCCAACCCGTATCCCGAAGCGCCGGAAATCGTCATCGAAATCCTCTCGCCGTCCAACACGCTGGCGGAAATGGAGGAGAAAAAGGAACTCTATTTCGCCCGTGGGGCGCGGGAGTTCTGGATTTGCGAGGAGGATGGCGAGATGCGGTTTTACAACAACCACGCCCAACTCGCCGCCAGCGCGCTGGCGGTGGGTTTTCCGGGGCGGGTGGAATTGCCGTTCGGTTGAGTTGAGTTCTGCGAGAGGAATCATGAATCATGCGAGCTTTACAGATCACGCGACGAGTCGATGGCGATGGCGTGCTTCGACTGGAGATAACGACCGAGGACGCCGGCGACGAAGTGGATTATCGTTTGCTCAAAGCACTGCGCAATGCTCTGGCTCATGGAACACGACCGGATGATAGAGAGATTGCACAGAAAGTGTAGCGTGCTTTAAGCAACCCCAAATCATTGCACGGAGAGTTGCGGCGCTTAATCAAGAAATTGCTGCCTCGTTAAGGTAGAGCAATAAACTGGTAACAAATTCGCGATAACCCGCTGTTCCAAGACAGGCCAATCTGGAGTAACGCGACGATGCACGCCGAAAAGATGTTATTGGAAACCGATCCGCAGGGCCGGTTGAAAACCCTGCCCACGCTGCCGCCCAACCGTCGGGTGGAAGCGATTTTTCTGGTGCTGGACGAACCGATTTCGCCGCCACCGGCGAAACGTCGTCCCGCGCCCAGCATCGCCGGGAAAGGGAAAACGCTGGGCGATCTGATCAACCCATGACCGCCCTCTTCATCTCCCGCCATCCCGGCGCGCTGGACTGGGCCGCCGAGGAAGGCGTCGCCGTGGATGCGGTGATCGCCCATCTCGATCCCGACACCGTCCAGCCGGGCGATGTCGTCATCGGCACGCTGCCGATTCACTTGGCGGCGCGGGTGTGTCAGCGCGGCGGAAGGTATTTGCACCTGAGCCTGGAACTGCCGCCGGAGTGGCGCGGCCGGGAGCTGTCCGCCGCCGATTTGCGCCGCTTCGGGGCGCGGCTGGAGGAGTTTCAGGTGACGGCCGTTTGGCCGGATTGAGATGGGTATAAAAACCAACCGTTAACGCCCTGGGGCCGCCGGCGAGCGGCGGACGTGAGTCCGCTGTTTTCTCACCCGCCGATACTCCGATGCCGATACTCCGATGCCTTTCCGCATTCCAGGAAACAGGGGGCTGACGCCCCCCGCTCGCGGAACGGTCCCTTTCCCTCCCGCAAGCAGGCGAGAGATTCTCGGCAAGCTTGCCGTTCCTGCCTCATTTTGGACGTCGGCGTATAACTCTCTCCATTGGCTCATTTCAGGAGAGCGCCCATGCTCAACCGCATCCTGTATCTCGCAGCGTATGACGTGACCGATCCCGACCGGTTGCAGGCTGCCTTGCGCGTGTTGAAGGGCTATGCCTGCGGCGGGCAAAAGTCGGTGTTCGAGTGCTTTTTGACCGAGCGCGAACGGCAGACGCTGGTGTTTGAGGTGCGGCAGGTGCTGGATTTGGCCAGCGACCGTTTTCTACTGTTGCCGCTGGGCGAGGTGACGGTGCGGGTGTTGGGCATCGCGCTGACGCCGGGCGATCCGGATTTTTATTATGTGGGTTAGCGGCGCCTGCCAGTCCGAACCACTCCGGCGCTCCGCGCCACCCCTCCTGAGCCAAGGAGGGGAATACGATCAGGAGATTCTTATGGGTACGCTGTATTTGGATCGGCGCCATCTGAGCCTGCGACTGGATGGCCAGCGGTTGGTGATTGAGGAGCTGGACGCCCGGCCGCGCGGGGTGCCGCTGGCGTTGCTGGAGCGGGTGGTCCTGCAGGGCCAGGTGCAGTTTGATAGCGGGGTGTTGGCGGCTTTGGCGGAGCAGGGAACTTCAATCGTGTGCTTGAGCGCTCGCCACAGCCGGCGCACGGCGCTGGTGCTGGGGCCGGGACATGGCGATGCCCGCCGGCGCTTGGCGCAGTATCAGTTGATGTTCGATGCCGAAGCGCGGTTGGCGCTGGCCCGGGGGCTGATCGCGGGCAAGTTGCGGGCGCAGATCCGTTTGCTGGAGGCCGCGCAGGCGCAGCGGCCGGATGTGCGCAAGCCGTTGCATGACGGACTGGCGACTGTGCGGGGTTTGTTGCCGTCGCTGGCCGTGGCGGCGGATCGGGATGCCGTGTTGGGCCTGGAGGGGGCGGGGGCAGCCGCGTATTACGCGGCGTTGACGGCGCTGTTTCCGCCGTCGGTGAACTTTGCCGGGCGCAATCGCCGCCCGCCGCGTGATCCGGTGAATGCCTGTTTATCATTGGGTTATACCCTGTTGCATTTCGAGGCGGTGCGGGCCGCTTATGGCGCGGGTCTTGATCCATTGCTCGGTTTCTTCCACGAGCCGGCTTATGGCCGCGAGTCGCTGGCCTGCGATTTGATTGAGCCGTTGCGGCCCCGGCTGGATGGCTGGGTGTGGGCGCTGTTCCGCGAGCGGCGGTTGCAAGCGGCGGATTTTGTGCTGGACAAAGGCGCTTGTTTGCTGGCCAAGGCGGGCCGGCAGGTTTTTTATGCGGGTTATGAAACCTGGGTTCCGCCGGCGCGGCGGTATTTGCGACGGGAAAGTTATCGGTTGGCGAACTGGCTGAATGGGCGGGCCGACCCTCTCTCTCTCTTGGCAGGGGGCGAGAGGGCAGGGGATCACTGAACGATCGAGGGGAGTAGGGCAATGTTGTGGCGTGATCCGAGCTGGATTTTGGACGAGGAGCGGGCTGAGGTACGCAAGCCACTGTATTTGAAGGGTAAAGCGGGGACGCGGGTGGAGGCGGACGGTCCGGCGCTGCGGGTGCGGCAGCCCGAGCGGGCGGCGCAGTGGTTTCCGTTGGCGCGGGTGGCGCGAGTGGTCAGCAGTGGGGCCGTGGCGTGGGATCATCAGGCGTTGCTGGCGTGTGCGTTCGCTGGAACGCCGGTGGTGTTTTTAAATCGGGATGGTTCGGTGCGTGGCTATTTCTTTGGCGGCGATCGGCGCTCGCGGGATCGTCATGATTTGTTGTACACCCGGTTGCGGGCGCGGTTGAACCGGCGGGGCGGGAAGGCTCGTTATGCGGCCTGGCGGGAAGCGGCAACCCGGACGGCGCTGGAGAGTGTGCGCCCGCAGTTGCCACGGGCGTTGACGCGGGTGGTCGCGGCGGATTTGCCCGAGGCGCTGGCGCTGGCTCGGCAGCGTTATTTGGGAAGGGCGGCGGCGGGATTGCTTGAGGAGCGGTTGCAGGGTTTGTTGTGTGCGTTGAGCGCGGAGGTGTTCGGGGAGGTGGGCCTGGATGGGCGGCGTTGGAGTTGTTTGGAGTTTGGTTTGGATTTGGTCGGCGATCTGGCGGCGTTGCTGGGCTGGAGTTTGGCGGTCCCGGTACTGGCGGCGTTGGAAGCCAGGTTTGTTGATCCGGCGGGAGGGCTGGATTTGACGCAGGAGGGGTTGGTGATCCGGTTGTTTGAGCAGCAGGCGGAGGCTTTGCGGCGCATGGGGTTGGATTGGTTGCATCAGTTACGGCAATGGCTGGAGGGTTGAGTCATGGCGAGGCGGCGACGGCTCTATTTGATTTGTTACGATATTTCCGAGGACCCGAAGCGGCTGGCGCGGGTGGCGCGTTATCTGGGGAAGGTTGCGTTCCGCGTGCAGTATTCGGTGTTCGTCGGGGCGTTTTTTGAGCATTCGCTGGAGGGGGTGCTGCATGGTTTGGAGGATATTATTGATCCGCGCAAGGATGATGTGCGTTGTTATCCGTTGCCGGAGCGGGCGGAGGTGGTGCTGTTGGGGAAGCAGATTTTTCCCGAAGATATTTTGTTGATTCAGAATGGGCGTAATGTGCTGCGGCTGGGGGGAAGGTCGCCGCAAGTAGCGTCAGAAGAAGATTTGTCGTCGCAGGATCATTTCTTTTTGACTTGAGCTATGGATAAGCAAGAACCGTCTCATTCTGCTAAGCTTGAGAGCGTTTACGAAGCGCCTCAGTGTTTTTGGTCATAAAAAAACTTGTTGCTTCAAAATGTCGCTCTGATTAAAAAGAGATTAAGACGGTCAATTACAACAAAGTTGTTTTTATGATAACTTTCCAAACAACAAAAATTCTGGCAACCCCCTTTGTAACTGGTTGTTTTGAAAGTTTTTCTGGCGTTGAGGTCTTTGAAACCTAGCCCTGATTAAAAAGGGATTAAGACAGCAGGGCTATCCAACGGTTATTGACGATAGCCCTCTTTGAAACCTAGCCCTGATTAAAAAGGGATTAAGACAACCCTGTCAACAGGTTTTTGAATTATTTTTTCCTTTGAAACCTAGCCCTGATTAAAAAGGGATTAAGACTGCGCCTTTAATACACGCATGGCATCTGCGCTTCTTTGAAACCTAGCCCTGATTAAAAAGGGATTAAGACCGAGCTAATTGAGAAGCGTTACCCGCAGCTTGCTTTGAAACCTAGCCCTGATTAAAAAGGGATTAAGACGGGCGTTGGGCAGGGGCTACCGGCGTGGCCATAGCTTTGAAACCTAGCCCTGATTAAAAAGGGATTAAGACACGTCCAGGTGCGTACCGGATGCTCTTCTTCCCTTTGAAACCTAGCCCTGATTAAAAAGGGATTAAGACCTAATCGTGCCGGCATTCAGCGCCGCGCAAATCCTTTGAAACCTAGCCCTGATTAAAAAGGGATTAAGACCCTGGATTCTTGGGGGTTAAAATTCATCCGAAACTTTGAAACCTAGCCCTGATTAAAAAGGGATTAAGACGCCATGACCGGGGCTCTTTCCTCGGTCTTCCACTTTGAAACCTAGCCCTGATTAAAAAGGGATTAAGACTACGCTTCCTGGTGTACTTCGCCGCCTGCTGACCTTTGAAACCTAGCCCTGATTAAAAAGGGATTAAGACGATGATTTCTTTTTCAATACTCATCTTGTTCTCCCTTTGAAACCTAGCCCTGATTAAAAAGGGATTAAGACGGATGCATTGATTCGCTATCCTGGCCATGGCCCTTTGAAACCTAGCCCTGATTAAAAAGGGATTAAGACGCCTCTTGCGGGGCGGGTGGGTTGATCACTTCAATCTTTGAAACCTAGCCCTGATTAAAAAGGGATTAAGACGACTGTAGATTAACAGCCTTACGCAACCATGTCACTTTGAAACCTAGCCCTGATTAAAAAGGGATTAAGACGATTTTCAGGGCTAAACGTCACGCATCTCTCCCTTTGAAACCTAGCCCTGATTAAAAAGGGATTAAGAC
>Ga0058865_1046788_pt1 | contig 14395 bp, 28 predicted proteins | sample TNRReaAnaerobRNA_2_FD_61085 | JGI IMG/M metagenome (GOLD analysis project Ga0058865, IMG submission 61085) | Wastewater treatment Type I Accumulibacter community from EBPR Bioreactor in Madison, WI, USA - TNR Reactor, Time C-32min-Anaerobic_ RNA... | ecosystem: Engineered > Bioreactor > EBPR >...
CCTGATTAAACCAGACTAAGAATCGCCATCTGGGCATTATCGCCTAAGCGATAGCCCAATTTCACGATGCGTGTATACCCACCGTCGCGACTTGCATAGGCAGGAGCAATCTCCTCCAGCAACTTCTCAACCGGACGAGCAACGGCGAGTGATGGAAGGGACTTGGTGTTCCCAGCCTCACGGGCCTTGCGAACTTCAGCGCGCCGGGACTTGGCCTGGCTACGATTCAGCTCCTCAAACTTACGCTCGTTCTGACCGCTGGTGAAAAAAGAGGTCAGATTTACTACGTACTGCTGCTTGTCAGCAGCCCCGGCAGCAACCCCTTTTTTTGCCATTGTGATCAATTTCTCAACCACAGGCTGCACCAGTTTGGCTTTCGCCAGAGTCGTGGTGATCTTACCATTTCTAATCAGGGCAAAAGCCAGATTCCTGCGCAAAGCAAGCTGGTGATTGTGGCTGCGACCAAGTTTGGTCTTATGCATTCCATGTCTCATCTCTTATACCCCTTCTCTATCATCCTTCAATTTCAACCCATACTGAGCAAGCTTCTCACGAATTTCGGTCAGAGACTTCTTACCAAAATTCTTGATCTGCATCAATTCATCGATGGATACATCCGCTAACTGGCCCAAGGTCTTGATGTTGCCCATTTCCAGACAGTTTCTGGAGCGTACAGAAAACTCCAGATCCTTGATGGGGATATCATCATTGGACTCTACATTCTCCTCCTTCTTACCCACCAACTGAAATTCAATCATGGAGTCTCGCTCCTTCTTGATTTCAATGCGATGTACGAATGAATAATAGGAAGACAGCATACGAGCAGCACACTTCAAAACTTCGTCAGCTTCCATCGCACCATTGGTTTCCACAGTCAAAGTCAGCTTATCGTAATTGATATCCTGACCCACACGAGCATCGCTGACGTTATAGCTAACGCGGCGAACAGGGGTGAAATGACCATCAATGAACATGGTGTTCAAAGTCTCTGTGCCTGTTCCTTTGTAGTTCTGGTCATATCCACGACCGGCTTTGACATCAAGTTCCATAGCCAGCTCTTTATCTGGAGATGTGATCTCACACAACACCAGATCGCGGTTAACGACACGAACAACATCCTTCAGCTTCTCAGGGATACGAATGTCACCGGCAGTAACCGGACCAACTCCCTGTTTCACCAAAGTCAACATAAAAGGTTCCTGCAAGTCTACCTCACGGCGTAGAACCACCTGCTTCAAATTCAAAAGAATTTCAAGCACGTCTTCCTTTACTCCGTCCACATAGGAGAACTCATGCAGCACACCCTCGATACGCACTCCACAGATCGCAATGCCAGGCAATGCGGACAACATGGCGCGACGAAGGGAATTCCCCAAGGTCAAGCCAAATCCTTTCTCGAGCGGTTCGAAAACAAAGCTGCCACCGCAAGCCGTTCCTGGCATTGCTTCGAATTTGTAATTCGGTTCCTGAACAGTGATCACTAAGATTCCTCCTACCGTCTCATCTGGAGTAGAATTCTACAACCAGATTCTCCTGGACTTCCAAATCAATCTTGTCACGAGATGGGATATGCGAAAAGACCCCTTCGAGCTTATCAGAATCCACCTTAACCCACTCAGGCAATGAGCGAGCTACAGCATTGGCATGATTCGCCTGAATGTGCATCTTGGCTTTGGAATTATCGCGCACTTTAATTACGTCCCCAGGCTTCACCAGATAGGAAGGAATGTTGACTGGTTTGCCATTCACCAGAAAATGCTTATGAGTCACCCATTGGCGAGCCTGACGTCTGGAAGCACCAAACCCCATGCGGTAGACCACATTATCAAGACGCGATTCCAGAATTTGCAATAAAGCCTCTCCGGTCACAGCATACTTGCGCGCCATTTCATAATACTTCACAAACTGACGCTCCAAAACCCCGTAGGTCTTGCGAAGTTTTTGCTTTTCATACAGCTGAACGCCGTAGTTAGAAAGCTTCTTTAAGCGGCGGTTTGGCATCGCGCCAGGCGCAACTTCCAACCTCTTGTCAAACTTAACCGAAAAGAAACGCTCTCCCTTGAATGGAAGCTTCGTCTTCAGACGGCGACAAATCTTTAATACTGGACCGGTATAGCGTGCCATTGTTGCTCCTTATTACACTCCGCGGCGCTTCTTGGCCTTGCAGCCATTATGCGGGTGGGGGGTTATGTCCCTCAAGGACGCTACTTTCACCTGAGGAGATACGTGGAATGTCTTTACTGCCGCATCTTTCCCCTGCCCGGGACCGCTTACATACATTTCAACAAAGCTCAGACCCATGTCCAAGCCTTCCTTCAAAACCTTATCAGCGGCAAGCTGCGCTGCATAAGGAGTATTCTTGCGGGAACCCTTGAAACCAACGTTTCCCGCACTCGACCAAGCAACAACATTACCAGTCATATCTGTTAGGGATACGATGGTGTTGTTGAAAGTTGCCTGAATGTAAACCCTGCCCTTAGTCAGGTTTCTCTTAACTTTTTTAACTTTAGAATTAGGATTATTCATGACTTGATCCCCTGTTACTTAGTCGCTTTTTTCTTGCTGCCCACAGTTTTCCTTGGCCCTTTGCGGGTTCTGGAATTCGTGCGGGTTCTTTGACCACGAACAGGCAAGCCACGACGATGGCGCAATCCGCGATAACAACCAATGTCCATCAATCGCTTGATGTTCATCATCTTTTCTTTTCGCAAATCCCCTTCGACCTTGTAGTTTTCCTGGATCTCACGGGCAATGCGACCAATTTCCACTTCAGACAAATCTCTAACTCGGGTATCGAAACTGACTCCAAGTTTACTGAGAATGGCCTGGGAAGCCGTCAAACCAATACCATAAATGTAAGGCAGGGCGTACTCTACCCTCTTGTTCTTTGGCAAATCAACGCCAGAAATACGAGCCATTAGAAACCTACCCTTGCCTTTGCTTGTGCTTGATCACTTCGCAGATCACACGAATGACACCTTTGCGACGAATGATCTTGCACTTGTCACAGATTTTCTTGACAGAAGATCTTACTTTCATAACATTACTCCCAAACACCTGCAAATCATTCCACTTGCAACAAATCCACAATCTGCTTTGTTATTACGCTTACAGGCTGTAATCCATCTACATCCTGCACACCACGCCCACTCCGGTAATACTCCAGAATTGGCATCGTGCTCTCCCGATACACCGCCAGACGCCTGCGAATAACATCTTCGCGATCATCATCCCTCTGAAGTAAAGCAACAGAAGGATCAGCGTCACTGAAACCAGCTACCTTCGGAGGATTATCTATAACGTGATACACCCTGTTCGTCAGAGGACAAACGCGACGACCAGACAACCTGGCCACAATGACCTCATCAGCACAGTGAATGTGTACCACCTTGTGGACCACCACTCCGTTTTGCTCAAAGGCTCTATCCAGAGCTTCAGCCTGAGCCAGCGTTCGCGGAAAACCGTCAAGAATGAAGCCATTAGATGAATTGGCCTGCATAACTGGCTGCATGATCATCTCGATCATGAGAGCATCCGGCACCAATTCCCCACGCTCCATAAATCCCTTGGCAATTACACCAAGGTCAGACTGCTCCTTGACCGCAGCCCGCAAAAGATCCCCTGAGGATATATGAGTTAAGCCACACTGAGAGGCAACCACAGCTGCCTGAGTGCCCTTCCCCGCTCCAGGAGGACCCATAAAAATGAGATTCATGCCTGTCCGTCCCTCAAAAACCCGTCGTACTGACGCGTAACCATGTAGGATTCCATTTGACGAACGGTATCAAGCATGACACCAACTACAATTAACAGACTCGTACCGCCAAAGTAGAATGTCACGTTCAAAAACCGTGTCATCAACGGAGGCACAAGACTGATTGCAGCCAAAAATAAAGCTCCACATAACGTGATTCTAGTGACCAGACGATCAATAAAATCAGCGGTTTTCTTACCGGCCCTAATGCCAGGAATAAACCCACCGTGCTTCTTCAAATTCTCTGCCATCTCAGTAGGATTCAGTTGAATCGCAGTATAGAAGTAGGTAAAGAGGATAATAAGCACAGTCTGCAAGGCCAAGTGAAAAGGGTGAGTGTAACCCATATAGAGGTTAGCTGTTTCAACCCATGTCAATTCTGGCCAGCGATTTTGAATGTACTGCAAAGCCATAGCTGGAAACATAAGAATGGAAGAAGCAAAAATCACTGGAATAACCCCAGCCATATTCACCTTTAAGGGAATAAAGCTCTTCAGACCACCCTGCACCATGCCAGCATTGCGACGAGTGTGCTGAATAGGTACTTTTCGCACCCCATCCTGCATAAAAACCACTGCAGCAACAACTACCAGACAAATAAGGGTAATGCCACCGATACGCAACAAGTCTGAACCACGAGTAAAATCCGTAACCTGAATGGTCTCAAGGATCGCTGCGGGGAATGTGGCCAGAATTCCAGCTGTAATCAGCAACGACATTCCATTGCCGATCCCCTTGGCAGTCATCTGCTCTCCAAGCCACATAATAAATGCAGTGCCCGCAGTCAGAGTGATTACCGCCATAATGGTAAACGGCCAGCCCGGATACAGCACAACCTGACCCAAGCTCTCCAGCCAAGTTGCAATCCCTAGCGCCTGCAGGGCGCCAAGAACAACGGTTCCATACTTGGTGTACATGTTAATTTTCTTGCGACCCTCGCTACCTTCTTCCTTGTGCAAGCGCTCAAGGTAAGGAACCACATACACCAACAACTGCATGATAATCGATGCATTGATGTAAGGCGCAATCCCAAGAGAAAACACGCTAAACCGCTCCAAGGCTCCACCTGAGAACATGTTCAGAAAACCCAATACACTGGATTGATTCTGAAACAGGTTCGACATAGCCTCCGGATCAACTCCGGGGGTCGGGATCTGACATCCCAGCCGAAAAACAGCGATCATTGCCAAGGAAAACAAGAGCCGATTTCTCAGCTCTTCGATATTCCAGGCGTTAGCGAGGATGCGAAACACTAAACCACCTCGACGCTGCCGCCAACACTTTTAATTTTGGCGATTGCTGATTGAGAAAAAGCGTGAGCCTTGACTGTCAGCTTCAAACTCAATTCACCTTCACCCAAAATCTTAACTGGGCGGGCAGATGAACTGACGATTCCCCTCTCCAAGAGAATTTCTGGGGAGACCTCATCACCATCTTTAAATACAGACAGTGCGCCTACGTTGATAGGAGCAAACTCAACCCGATTGAAATTCTTGAAGCCACGCTTCGGTATGCGGCGCTGGATAGGGGTTTGTCCACCTTCAAAGCCTGCATAGGGCAAGTGGGTTCCGGAACGGCTCTTTTGACCCTTCTGACCACGGCCATTGGTTTTTGAGCCAGCACCTTTACCCAAGCCATAACGCTTGGACTTTTTGCGCCCTGTTGTCTGCCATAATGAACTCAGACTTAACATGATATCCTCACTAACGATAAATCCAAATCGAGTATTAACAAAACTGCACTCTTGTGCAGAGTGCAGGATTGTAACACAAAACTAAAAAAAATCAATATCTAGACCGACTCAATTTCAAGAAGGTGCTTAACCTTCTCTACCATCCCCATGATCTCGGGTTTGGCCTCAATCTCACGGGAGTCGTTCATCTTCTTCAAGCCCAAAGCCTGGATGTTGGCTCTTTGGCGCTCAGTACTGCCAATAAGGCTTTTCCTCAGAGTAATACGCAGATTCTTTGTACTCATAACGATTCTCCAATCAAGCCTTGTAAATCTCGGAAACGGTCTTACCCCGCACCTTGGAAACCTGTTCCGGAGTGCGCAGCATCTTCAAGGCAGTAATCGTCGCCCGAAGTACGTTCACAGGATTGTTAGAACCAGTAGATTTAGACAGAATATTTTTAACTCCTGCAGCCTCTACAACAGCACGCACCGCACCACCCGCAATAATTCCAGTACCAGGAGCGGCCGGCTTAAGCAGAACCTTTCCAGCACCGAACTTAGCATTCACTTCAAAAGGAATGGTGTTATCGATCAGCACGGTTTTGATCATGCGCTTCTTTGCAGCCTCAAAGCTTTTTTGAATTGCCTGAGGCACTTCATTCGCTTTACCTAGTCCAACGCCGACAGACCCATTTCCGTCACCAACTACCGAGATGGCAGAGAAGCTGAAACGCCGTCCACCTTTAACCACCTTAGCAACACGGGAAATCCTGACCACGGTCTCAATGAATTCCTTTTCCGTTGAATTATCCCGCTCTCGCTGAGAAAAACTCTTGAAAACCTTTTCATCGTCGTTCTGTTCCAAATCCAGGTCCAGCTTCTCCAGTTCGGAGCCAACTTCCTCGATTTCTACAGTTTCAACCTCTTCAACTTTGATGTCATCAATTGCCATGATTACCCAGCCTTAGGCCAGCAGATTTTCTGCTCGTACAGTCTCAGCAATTGCCTTGACGATTCCATGGTACCTGTATCCGTTGCGGTCAAACACTACAGCCTCAACAGACTTGTCGCGGCAGCGCTTGGCAACGAGTTTCCCTAGATCCTCAGCCAACTGAACACGACTTCGTCCATCAGAAGCTTTGGCAATCTCAGGGCTAAGTGTTGATGCTCCGGTAATCACGTGCGAGGTCGCATCATCGATTACCTGAGCGTACAGATGCCTGGCACTTTTAAAAACCACGAGCCGTGGCATTTGTGCTGAACCCGAAACGGATTTGCGCACACGGGCATGCCGGATAAGCCGGCGCTCTCTTTTGTTTTTGATATCAGCCATGACTACACCTATTTCCTGCCGGCTTTCTTGCCAGCTTTCAACTTGACAACCTGCCCAGCATAACGGATACCCTTGCCCTTGTAAGGCTCAACTGGACGTTGACGAATTACATCAGCGGCAAATTGACCTAGGGTCTGCTTGTCTGCGCAGCGCAGCACGATCTCATCCTGTTTCTTGGACACTTCAGCAGTTACACCCGCTGGAAGCGGCATCAAAACTTCGTGAGACTTGCCCACCTCAAGTTTCAAGGACTGACCAACCACACTAGCCCTGTAACCTACACCAACCAGATTCAATTTCTTCTCGTAGCCAGTAGAAACACCAACCACCATGTTTTGAAGCAAGGCACGACTTAAGCCATGCAACGCTCGCACGTTACGGTGATCACCCTCCACACTAAGAAGGATCTGATTGCCTTCGAGAGCAACACTGACCTTGGGATGAACCTGGTGAGACAATTGCCCCAGCTTTCCTTTAACTGTAACGGTCTGAGCCTTAACCTCGGCCTGCACTCCAGAGGGAAGTACAACCGGCTTGCGACCGATACGGGATACTCTAAGATTAGCTTCCACAACCCCTCCTACCAGATCTTGCACAATAGTTCGCCGCCGACACCAAGCTCCCTGGCCTTCTTGCCAGCGATAATGCCTTGAGGAGTGGAAACGATAGCCATACCCAATCCACCCATTACCCGGGGAAGATCAGCTTTGCCAACGTAAACTCTAAGCCCGGGTTTAGATACGCGCTCCAACCCGTTAATGGCTTTGTTACGACCATCATACTTCAGGGTAAGGACCAAAAGCTTTGCCCGGTCCTTCTCAAGATTTTGAACATCAGCCAAAAACCCTTCACGCAACATAACGTCTGCAATGCGGGACTTAACGCTGGAATAAGGAATTTCAACCTTGTTGTGACCTTTGGCATTCGCATTGCGAATACGGGTCAACATGTCTGCAATCGGATCTGTCATCATCTGCTTCTTCTCCTCTCCGACTACCAGCTGGACTTGAGCACGCCAGGAATCATCAGATTTCCAGCTTGCTCACGAAAGCAGATACGACACATATCAAATGCACGAATATATCCACGGGGACGGCCGCAACTGCGACATCGATTGTACGCCCTGGTGGAAAACTTAGGCTTGCGCTGCTGCTTGAACACCATCGATTTCTTAGCCATTACTTGCTCCTAGCCTTTACAAAGGGCATTCCAAGTCCTTCCAGCAATGCCAGAGACTCTTCGTTGGTGCGGGACGTTGTCACAAAGGAAATATTCATACCTCGGACACGCTCTGTCTCATCATAGTTCACTTCAGGAAAAATCAATTGCTCGCGAACGCCAAGGTTGTAATTACCCCTGCCGTCAAATCCCTTGCGGGTCAATCCCTGAAAATCCCTTACCCTGGGCAAAGATGCATTGATCAATTTGGCCATGAAGTGATACATACGCTCTCCCCTGAGAGTAACTTTCACTCCGATGGGCATTCCTTCGCGTATTTTGAAGTTAGACAAAGAATTCTTGGCTTTGGTAACTACTGGCTTTTGCCCGGTAATTGCACCAAGTTCCTTTGAAGAAGCTTCAATCAGCTTGCGGTTCTCTTTAGCATCTCCCACACCGATATTGATAACTATCTTCGTTAATTTAGGCACCTGCATTGGATTCGTATATTTAAACTTATCCATCAGAGCAGGTACCACCTCACCTACATACTTCTTAGCCAATTCAACTGACATGATTATTATTCCTTATCGAGTTGTTCGCCGGAGCGCTTTGCAACACGCACCTTGGACCCGTTCTCGAGGATTTTATAGGCTACCCTGGTTGGCTTGTCAGAAACTGGATCCACAATCATCACGTTAGACACGTGGATTCCTGCTTCCTTCTCAAGCATTTGACCAGGCTGACCATCCTTGCGGCGAACATGTTTCTTCACCAGATTCAGCTGTGCCACGAAAATCTTCTCCCGACCCATATCGACCCGGAGAACATTTCCACGCTTGCCAGCGTCTTTACCGGCGATGACCTCTACGAGGTCGCCTTTCTTGATCCTGCATTTGCCGTTCTTCATAACTTCACCTTAAATCACTTCTGGCGCAAGTGACACGATTTTCATGAAATTGCGACCGCGCAACTCCCTAGCTACAGGTCCGAAAACCCGGGTGCCGCGGGGATTATTATTCTTGTCAATAATGACAGCCGCATTATCATCAAAACAGATCTCGCTTCCATCAGCTCGCTTGGTCTGCTTTTTCGTCCGAACGATAACCGCCCTGACGACTTCCTTCTTCTTAACAGTACCGTTAGGAATTGCGCTCTTCACGGCGGCAACAATGACGTCACCTACGCGGGCATAGCGCTTCTTCGAACCGCCAAGCACCTTAAACGCCATAATTTCCTTGGCACCGCTGTTGTCTGCAACTTTAAGACGGGTGTATTCTTGAATCATCTTACACCTCGTCCCCAAGGGATACTGCTTCAGCCTTGGATACAACCCTCACCAAACTATGACGCTTGGTTTTGGACAATGGCCTGGTTTCAACTACCTGCACTTTGTCACCCAGAGAGGATTCATCCTTCTCGTCGTGAAACACAATGAAGCGAGTTTTCTTCAGGTATTTACCGTAAACTGGATGCTTTTCCATAGTTTCGACCTTGAGCTTTCCGGTCTTGGCGGTGCTTTTGGCAGCCACTTCGCCCAGAATCAGCTTCCGGTCTTTTTTCTCGTTCGAATCCATGATTCCCTCACTCCGCCTGTTGGCGCAGTTCCATCTCACGCATCAGCGTCAAGACACGTGCGATTGTCTTCTTAACGACGGCAGCTTCTGACTTGTTGGATGCCTGACTTGTAGCCCTTTGCATCCGTAAATCAAACTGCTTGCGGCGCAATTCAGACAATTTTCCCTGAAGTGCTTCCAGACTCAATTCGCGTAATTCACTGGTTTTCATATTACCTTTTCACCGCCCACATCTTGCCGTGCAACAACACGGGTCTGGCATGGCAGTTTGTACGAGGCCATCCGCAAGGCTTCTCTTGCCTCCTCGGCCTCAACTCCACCAACTTCAAAAATCACGCGACCAGGCTTAATTACAGCAACCCAGGAATCCGGTGCGCCCTTGCCCTTACCCATGCGGGTCTCAGCCGGCTTCTTAGTAATCTGCAGCTGAGGGAAAATCCTGATCCAGAGCTTTCCTCCCCTTTTCAGCTTTCTATTGATGGTAACCCTGCAAGATTCTATCTGCTGGTTCGTCATCCAGAAAGACTGAAGGGACTGCAAACCGAACTCGCCAAAGGCAACGTAATTGCCCTTCTGAGCCTTACCGCTGATCTTGCCCTTGTGGGGCTTTCTATATTTAGTCTTTTTGGGGATCAGCATATCTCCTCCAATCGATACAAAAGTCTTCCCACGAGAAATGGGAAGACGGGATTATACACAACCTATTTACGCAAGTAAAGCCTTAGGCCTGTTTTCTTGCTGGGCGCGGATTCGCCGGCTTCTTCTGTGGTGCCTTTTCTGGCTCCTGAGACAGAGTTAGACCGTCATAAACGTCACCCTTGTAAACCCATACCTTGACTCCACTTACCCCAAAGGTCGTGTAAGCACGACTCTGGGCATACTCTATGTTGGCTCTCAGAGTATGCAGAGGAACGCGTCCCTCCATATACTGTTCACGTCGTGCCATATCCGCTCCGCCCAAGCGTCCAGAGACCAGAATACGAACACCCTTGGAACCAATACGACGAGCTCTGGAAATCGCTTGTTTCATGCACTTACGAAAAGACACTCTTTTCTCCAGCTGAAATGCGACATTGTCTGCAATCAACTGTGCATTGTTGGCGAAATCCTTGATTTCCTTGATATTGATCAATACAGCCTGCTTGGCTACGCCCTCAAGCTCAGCCCGCAATTTCTCAATCTCTGTACCCCCACGCCCAATAATCATACCTGGCTTGGCGGTGTGAATAGTCACTTTCACAGACTTGTCAGACTTGCGATCAATCTCAACATGAGAAACTCCGTTCTTGTGGAACTTCTTCTCAATGTATTTCCTCAGCTTGATATCTGCATGAAGATGATCGGTAAACGTCTTACCTTCAGCGAACCAGGTGGACGCCCAAGTTTTTGTGATTCCTCCGCGCAGCGCGTTGGGATTAACCTTTTGACCCATGACGACCCCTTATGCCTCAGCCACAACAATGGTTGCGTGACTGGAACGCTTGTTAATACGATCAGCGCGACCCCTGGCTCTTGCCATAACCCGCTTCAAGGTGACGCCCTCGTTGACAAATACTGCCTTGACCACCAGTTTGCTGCTGTCCATGGAGTGATTGTTGATTGCGTTAGCCTTCGCCGACAAAAGCAGCTTGTGCATCTCAGGTACACCAGCCTTGCGGGCAAAGGAAAGCTCGGCTAAAGCCTGCTCTACCTTTTTTCCACGCATCATGTCTGCGACCAGCCTCATTTTTCGGGGCGCTACACCACAGTTTCTCAATAAAGCTCTAGTTTCCATACGCACCCTACTTCAGACTAATCTTTCTCTCAGTGAATCCCTGGTGACCCTTAAAGGATCTGGTAGGGGCAAACTCACCGAGCTTGTGTCCTACCATGTTCTCACTGACAAATACCGGAACATGTTTGCGGCCATTATGAACCGCGAATGTCAGACCAACAAAGGACGGCGCAATTGTACTTCTGCGCGACCAGGTTTTGATGACAGGCTTCTTGTCTGAACCCTGGGCCTGATCCACCTTTTTCATCAGGTGGTCATCAATAAACGGACCTTTCTTAATTGAACGAGCCATGACTTACCTCTATTTCTTGCGACGGGAAATGATGAATTTGGAACTGTACTTGTTGCGATTGCGGGTTTTATAACCTTTGCAAGGCTTGCCCCAAGGGGACACAGGATGATGCCCAGACTTGGATCTACCCTCTCCACCACCGTGTGGGTGGTCTTTTGGGTTCATCGCCATACCACGAGTCTGTGGTCGAATGCCAAGCCAACGGCTTTTACCAGCCTTACCAACAACAATAGCCCCATGATCGCCATTACTTAAAACTCCCATGGTAGCGAAGCACTGGGCCAAAACCTTGCGCATCTCTCCCGAAGGAAGCTTAATAACTGCGTAATTACCATCAATAGCCATCAACTGAGCCGACAGACCAGCGGAACGAACCATCTGGCCGCCTTTGCCAGGCTTGATTTCAATGTTGTGCACCCAGGAGCCTACGGGAACACTGGATAGAGGCATCGCATTTCCAGAGCGAACTTCAACATCCTTACCGGACTGCAGAACATCGCCTACCACCAAATCCTTAGTGGCAAGAATATAGCGTTTTTCTCCGTCAGCGTATTGCAGGAGCGCAATGAAGGCACTGCGATTCGGATCATACTGAATGGACTGAACCACTGCGGGAACATTGTGCTTGTTTCGCTTAAAATCAATAATGCGATAGTTTCTCTTGTGCCCACCACCACGATGACGCGAGGTGATCACTCCCGAGAAATTACGACCGCCAGTTTTGCGCAAGGGCGCCATCAGGCTTTTCTCAGGTCCGACCTGTGACAGGCCATCCTGGGTTCTCACCGTCATAAAACGACGAGCTGGTGTTAATGGACGAAAACTTCTTAATGCCATGTTCTACCTGCCTACGCTTTCTCGAAGAAATCCAGAGTATCACCCTTACGCAGGGTAATAACTGCCTTCTTCCAGTCGGACGCCACCGAATTATACCTGCCAAAACGCCTGGTCTTACCCTTCACGTTCAGGACATTTACATCAACAACCTTAACCTTAAACAGCTCTTCAACGGCCGCCTTAATCTGGATCTTGTTTGCCTTCTTATGAACTGCAAACCTGAACTTACCAGCTTCGGCATCTACGGGAGAGCTCTCCAGGTACGCCTTCTCAGACATGATTGGGCGAATCAGAATATCTGTAGCCTTCAATGTCATAGCGTCACCTCCTCAATTTTTGGCAGTGCACTCTCTAGAATCACTACCTTGGGAAAGCGAATCAGATCGTGAGGATTCAAGTTTCTATAAATCAGGGTCTTTACTCCCTTGATATTGCGGGTTGCGAGCTCCAGATCAGAGCCCGTGCGAGCCTTGACGCCAGCAGAAACGAAGCCTCCGCCATTACGATCCGCTTGCACAAACAGCACTCGATCCGAACCAAGGTTCTTAACAATGCCCACAGCTTCTTTGGTTTTTAGACTTGAGAAGCTAGGATCTTCCATCACAACCAGACCGCCACCACGGACCTTATCAGTCAGAACAGAGCGCAGAGCCAGACGTCTTGCCTTTTTGGGCATGGACTTCTTGTGAATCTGATTATCTGGACCGTTAGCCACACCGCCACCAACCCAGTGAGGGGCACGAATGGAGCCAATACGGGCACGACCTGTGCCTTTTTGTTTCCATGGCTTCTTGCCGCCCCCTGCGACTTCAGCGCGGGTTTTGGTATTAGGACTGGCACTTCGCCTGTTCGCCATCTGCAACAACAGAAGATCCTTCACAGCGGCGTAGTTCACTTCAACATCAAAGATCTCAGGGTTTAACTGGACCTTTCCGACCTGTTTGCCGGTTTTGTCATATTTCAATACTTCAGCCATGTCTATACCTATGCCTTCAACGCCGCAGTCACAAACACAATGCCATTCTTATGTCCGGGAATTGCTCCCTTAACAAACAAAAGATTGTGCTCAGAATCTGTCTTAACAACTTTCAAGCTTTGGACGGTCTTTGTAGCAGAGCCCATGTGACCAGGCATCCGCTTTTGCTTCCAGACCTTCCCCGGATAAGTTCGGTTACCAATCGAACCGGGAATCCTGTAACAATGGCCGCCGTGGGTCTTGTCTCCACGCGCCTTGTTGTATCGCTTCACCATGCCCTGAAATCCGCGGCCCTTTGTAATACCCTGGACGTCAACCTTCGCTGTGTCCTTGAATAGGTCTACGGTCAATACATCGCCAGCCTTCACATCATCGGCGGGCTTGCTGAACTCTTTCAAAACACGAAACAGCTTGTCCGAGGCCTTTTTACAGTGCCCTTGAATGGGTTTGGTTACCCGATTAGCCGCCTGCTCTTCAAAGCCAAGCTGAACCCCATCATATCCGTCATTCTCGACAGATTTGATTTGTACCACTGTACATGGGCCAACCTGGACAACTGTAACAGGGATTGCCTCTTTGGTCGTCGCATCAAAAAGCCTGGTCATTCCCAGCTTTTTGCCAATCAATCCTCTTGCCATCATTATCACTTCCTTCAGCCCGTAGATCAGAGCTTGATCTCGATACTCACACCTGACGGCAAATCAAGGTGCATTAACGCTTCCACAGTCATGGAGCTAGGTTCGGTTACATAAATCATCCGCTTGTGAATTCTTTGCTCGAACTGCTCACGTGAATCCTTGTTTACAAAGACAGAGCGCAATACTGTGAACTTGCGAATTCTCGTGGGCAGCGGAATGGGTCCAACTACTTTGGCACCGGTTTTTTTTGCAGCGGTTACAATTTCCTTGGCCGACTGGTCTAAAATCCGATGATCAAAGGTCTTCAGGTAGATCTTGATCTTTCTTTTCATTCATGCCTCCAGGCAAAATAGCCTGTCCAATAAAAAAATAAAAAAAAATT
>Ga0058865_1049167_pt1 | contig 14210 bp, 17 predicted proteins | sample TNRReaAnaerobRNA_2_FD_61085 | JGI IMG/M metagenome (GOLD analysis project Ga0058865, IMG submission 61085) | Wastewater treatment Type I Accumulibacter community from EBPR Bioreactor in Madison, WI, USA - TNR Reactor, Time C-32min-Anaerobic_ RNA... | ecosystem: Engineered > Bioreactor > EBPR >...
AGGGAACTGAACGCTTACCCTGGAAGAATCGCCCCACGGCAAGTCCTGCCGCCGGATCTCAGGACAGCTTCTCCTTGATCCGGGCCGCCTTGCCTTCCAGGCCGCGCAGGTAGTACAGCTTGGCGCGGCGCACGTCGCCCCGGCGCTTGACCGTAATATCGGCAATCGCCGGGCTGTAGGTCTGGAACACCCGCTCCACGCCCTCGCCATGGGAAATCTTGCGCACGGTAAACGCCGAATTCAGCCCGCGATTGCGTTTGGCGATGACGATGCCCTCGAACGCCTGCAACCGCTCCCGGTTGCCTTCCTTGACCTTGACCCGCACCACCACGGTATCACCGGGGTTGAACGGGGGGATTTCGCGGGTCATCTGCTCCCGCTCGAATGCTTCAACCAGTTTGCTCATGACAGAATGCTCCACAGGGTTCCGGGAGAGTTCCGGCGAGGCCGGCGTTCTCCATGGGGTCTTGATAATGGTCAATGAATTCATCCAGCAGCGATTGATCCTGGGGATCCAGAACCCGCTTCGCCAGCAGATCGGGGCGCCGCAGCCAGGTTCGGCCCAGGGACTCGCGCCGCCGCCAGCGGGCAATCGCCGCGTGATTGCCGCTGAGCAGCACTGCCGGCGCCCGCCGTCCGTCCAGTTCCTCCGGGCGGGTGTAGTGTGGACAGTCCAGCAGACCGTCCATGAACGAATCCTGCTCGGCAGATTCGCCATCATTCAGCGCTCCAGGCTGCAACCGGGCCACCGCGTCGATAACCACCAGCGCCGCCAGTTCGCCACCGCTGAGCACGTAATCGCCGATGGACCATTCCTCGTTCACCTCGGCCTCGATCAGCCGTTCGTCAACGCCCTCGTAGCGGCCCGCCAGCAGGATCAATCGCGGCTCCCGCGCCAATTCGCGTACGCCATCCTGCGTCAGCAGTCGACCCTGCGGACTGAGATAAAGGGTTTTTCCCGGCCCTTCCGCTGCGGCCCGCGCCCGGCGCAGCGTATCGCGCAGCGGCTGCACCTTCATCACCATGCCCGGCCCGCCGCCATAAGGTCGATCATCCACAGTGCGACGGCGGTCGTGAGCTGCATCGCGCGGATCCCAGGTGGCAACATCCAGCAAACCACGCTCCACCGCCCGGCCGGTGACGCCAAACCGGAGCAGCGTTTCGACCATCTCGGGAAACAGGGTCACCACATCCACGCGCACGGCGCCGTTCCTTAACCGCAACCGCCCCCGCCTGCGAAGGGCCGGGAGCGAGGGATTCGTTCCTAAAAATCCGGATCCCAGTCCACCCGCAGCAGGCGCTGTTCCAGATTTACCTCAATCACCACTTGGCCGCGAACAAACGGCAGCAGTCGTTCCCGCTCGCCCTTTACCACCAGCACATCGTTGGCTCCGGTCGCGAGCAGATGAGAAACCACGCCCAGTTCAGCGCCGTCCAGCGTCACCACCCGCAAACCTTCCAGGTCGGCCCAGTAATATTCACCGGGCGCGGGCGGCGGCAGTTGCGCGCGGCGCACCGCAATATCACTCTGAATCAGCGTCGCGGCCTGGTCGCGGTCGTCGCAGCCGGCGAATTTCAGCACCACCCCGGCGCCATGGGCGCGACCAGCCTCGATCCGGCATTCCCGCCATTCGCCCTGCGGCTGTTTCAGAAACACCGGAGCATAGCCAACAATGCCGGCGCGCGGCTCGGTGTGCGAAAACACCCGCACCCAGCCATTGACGCCGAACAGACCGGACACCCGGCCCAGCACCACCCAATCGTTCATCGCGGCGGCAACATCGTTCATCGCGGCGGCAACGAATCCACGCTTCGGGCGTTACGGCTGCGCCGGCTGCTGGCGGGCGTATTCCTTGATCAGGCTGCTGACCCGCTCCGAAGGTTGCGCGCCATTGCTCAGCCAGTACTGGATCCGCTCCTGATTCAGGCTCAGGCGCACATCCTGACCGCTGGCAATGGGATTGAAGAAACCGATGCGTTCAATATAGCGACCGTCGCGCCGGTTGCGGCTGTCGGTCACGACTACGGTATAGAAGGGACGCTTTTTGGCGCCGCCGCGAGTCAGACGGATGGTAACCATGCGCTGCAAGTACCTCTTGCGAATTCTGCTATCCGATACGAAAAGGCCGCCCGCACGGGGCAGCCGGATGAAGCGCGGCATAATAGCCGAAATTTCGCGCGTTTAACACCAAGCGTGGTATTTATTGTCAACCACGTCCCGAAGGCGCTTGACAACGGGCTAAGCGCTGGAGCGACGGAGGCCGGCATCGCTGCGGGTCAGGGGGAAAATTTCGATGAATCGCCCACTCAAAATCAGTCTTGTCAGGCGAGAACGCCCGAAGGCGCAGGTGGCGTCAGCGTCAGCCTCTTGCGGGCGGCCATCGCGCGGCGGCGTCTGGCTAAAACCGACAGATTTGCTAAATTACCTGTAATCATCGCCTGTAGTGGATTTCGTTTTCAACCAACCCCAAGGGGAAGCCCGGACATGATGCAGTTGAAGGAAGTGTTGAAGAAAAAAGGCGGTCAGCCGGTCACTGTGCCGGCCACCGCGACCGTCGCCGACGCCATCCGCGCCATGAACGACCATAAAGTGGGTTCCGTGATGGTGCCGAATGCGGATGGCTCGCCGGCGGGCATCTTTACCGAGCGCGACGTGCTGCGGCTATGCGCCGAGGGCCGGACCGATTTCGCCAAGATGTCCATTCGGCCCTGCATGACCTGCGACATAACGACCGGCAGGCCGGACGACAAGGTAAGCGAAGTGCTGGCGATCATGACCGCTAAGCGCTTCCGCCATATGCCGGTGGTCGATGAGGATGGCAAGATGATCAGCGTGGTCTCCATCGGCGACCTGGTTAAGGCCAAGCTGGATGAAACCGCCCAGGAAGCACAAGCTTTGCGCGAGTATATCCATTCCTGATGCTCCGCCCGTGGGGATGTCGGCGCGGCGTCCCTGCTCCCACCGCCGCTCCCCCGCCATGAATACGCCCCCTTTCTGGGAAACTCAGACCCTGGCCGAGCTGACCCTGGCCGAATGGGAAGCGCTGTGCGACGGCTGCGGCCAGTGCTGCCTGCACAAGCTGGAGGACGAAGACACGGGCGAGTTGTTCCATACTCGTGTCGCCTGCCAGTTGCTGGATCTCGCTACTGGCCGCTGTAGCCGCTACGCCGAGCGCTTTCGCTGGGTGCCCGACTGCGTGTCCTTGACGCCCGCCGAAGTGCGCCAGATCCGCTGGTTGCCGCGAACCTGCGCCTACCGGTTACGGGCAGAAGGTCAGCCCCTGCCGGACTGGCATCCGCTGCGCACCGGCGACCCGGACTCCACCCGGCGAGCCGGCATGAGCGTGTGCGGCTGGGCGATTCCGGAGCGCCGCGCCCGCCGACTGGAAGATCACCTGATTGAGAGCCTGTCATGAATGTCCGTTGTCTGACCCTGGGCGCGTTCCAGGTCAACGCCTATCTGCTCGAAGACCCCGCCACCGGCCAGTGCGCGGTGGTGGACACCAGCGATGGGCCAGAGCTGGCCCGCGCGCTGGCGAACCTGCGGCCCCGCCCGGATTTGCGGGCGATTCTGCTCACCCACGCCCATTTCGATCACGCCGGCGGTCTGGCCGATCTGCAACGGGAATTCCCGGAGGCTATCACTTGGCTACCGGCGCTGGAACGGCCCCTGTTCGATACGCTGCCACGGCAGGGTTCGCTCCTGTTTGGCATGGCCGACTTCGACCGGCCCTGCGGACGAATTGATCAGGACGTGCGCGATGGCGATACCGTTGCGGTCGGTGACCTGCGCTTCCAGTTTCTGTCCACGCCGGGCCATACCCCAGGGCAGGGTTGCTACTACGATGATGCCTACATCTTTGTCGGCGATACCCTGTTCGCCGGCAGCATTGGCCGCACCGATTTTCCCATGAGCGACCCGGAACTGATGCAGGCCAGCCTGCTGCGCCTGCTGGAGCTGCCGGGGCATTTGCTGGTGTGCAGCGGTCACGGCCCAGTCACCACCCTGGAGCAGGAGCTGCGCACCAACCCCTTTCTGGGCCATGTGCGCCGGGCGCGGGGACTGGTGGAATCGGCGAGATCGGTCGCACCGGGACCCCGCTGGGGCTGAGTCGGGATTCAACCATGTGCGAACTGTTGGGCATGAGCGCCAATGTGCCCACTGACATCTGTTTCAGCTTTACCGGACTGATGCAGCGCGGCGGCCGAACCGGCCCGCACCGTGACGGCTGGGGCATCGCTTTTTACGAAGGGCGTGGTTGCCGCGCGTTCCACGATCCCACGCCCAGCGCCGAATCGGAAATCGCCCGGCTGGTGCAGCGCTACGCCATCAAAAGCCGGATCGTGATCAGCCACATCCGTCGCGCCAATCGCGGCCGGGTGTGTCTGGAAAACACTCATCCCTTCAGCCGGGAACTGTGGGGGCGGCACTGGGTGTTTGCCCACAATGGCCAGTTGTGCGGGATAAAGCGGCTGCCCACCGGCTTTTACCGGCCCATCGGCGCCACCGACAGCGAGCACGCCTTCTGCTGGCTGCTGAGCCGGATCCGCGCCCGGTTTCCCAACCCACCGCGTCGGACGGAAGCGTTATGGCGGCAGATCCACGTTTTGGCCCAGGAGTTGAATCCGCGCGGCGTTTTCAATTTCCTGCTCAGCGATTCCCGATCTCTCTACGCCCACTGCGGCACGCAACTGTCGTGGCTGACCCGGCGGGCGCCGTTCGGTCAGGCCCGGCTGATGGATGCCGACATGACGGTGGATTTTCAGCGGGAAACCACGCCCGATGATGTCGTGACGGTCGTGGCGACCCGGCCGCTGACCGATAACGAACCCTGGACCGTCATGGCCCCCGGGACGCTGGCGATCTTTCAGGCGGGCGAGCAGGTAGCGGTGTTTGGCGCTTAGCCGTTCGGACCCGGATCCGCCGCCCAGCGCTGAGTAACCGGCGGCGGCGTCCCCACACCCAGAAAGGTTGCGCCGCCGACCAGGCGCTGTCGCCAATACGCCTGGCGCAGACTGACCTTGCGCACCTGGCCGCTGCCTGAGGAGGCGTGAATCATCCGCCCGCTGCCCGCATAAATTCCCACATGCGAGACTCGGCCGCTGGCGTCAGTGCGAAAGAACAGCAGATCGCCCGGCAGCACTCGCCGCTGGAGCCGTCCCGCCCGGAACTGCTCCACCGTGGTGCGTGGCACCCGAATCCCGGCCTGCCGGTAGGCGTACTGCACCAGGCCGCTGCAATCCACGCCCCCGGGCGATTCCCCGCCCAGGACATACGGCGTTCCGACCAGGCGCTCGGCAGTGCGAATAATGCGTTGCCGGGCCGCAGCCTGAGGATCGGGCGGTGGAGCCGGCGGCGTCGCGCAGCCGCCCAGCCAGAGCAGCCCGACGAGCAGGCAGGACATGCGGAACCGCCGACAGGCGCAGGATGGAATAGCGGGCATGGCGAAAATTCCCCCACGAGAGAACCAAAACACCCTTTACAGTATAAGCAGCAGGGGCCACGAATCCTGCGACCGCCCGTGCGGTTTTTGCGGCGAATGCGGAAAAGATGATCTATATAGGTAGGACTTTCGCTTGTACCCTACATATAGTTGAATAATTAGCGAAATATATACCATATATAGTGATTGAGACCCTTCCAAGCGAAAGTCCTAATAGGACTTTCGCTTTTCGTCATTCCCGCGTCTGCGGGAATCCAGTCGCTTGTTGAAAAGAATGGATATCCGCCTTCGCGGGTATGACGGAAAAAGGTAGGTAAGCGAAAGTCCTGTTTAGAACGACCGCAGGGAAGTCGCTGCGGGCCAGTAATCCACCGGGAGCATCTTTCGATGAAGAACGCATGGCGAGCAGGGTTGATGGCGGCCTTGTTGTTGAGTCCGACCGTTATTTGGGCGCAGCGCTACGGCGGCAGCGATGTCGAGGTGAATGTGGTCAGCGACCGCGGCCGGACGCTGCCGCAATATCCGCTGCGGGGTGGCGGCGGCGGCGGTGTTTATAAAGCCTATCTGGAGGCGGTGCGCGGTCAGAATTACTCGATCCAGATTCGCAACCGCACCAACCAGCGCATTGGCGTCGTGATTGCGGTTGATGGCCGCAACATCATTTCCGGCGATCAGTCGAATTTGAAATCAAACGAGCGGATGTATGTGGTGGGGCCGTATCAGCGGGAGCGCTATGAAGGGTGGCGCACCGGCAAAAGCCGGGTGAACCGCTTTTATTTCACGGACGCCGGTGATTCCTATGCCGGGGCCTGGGGCGATTACTCGGCGATGGGGGTGATCGCGGTGGCCGCGTTCCGCGAAGTGGCGTATCAGCCGCAGCCCCAGCCTTGGGCGCAGGACGGCAGCGGTTATGGCGACCAGCGCGGGTTGCGGCGTGCGCCCTCGGGCGAGGCGGCCCCCTCGGCCGCGCCTCAATCCACGCCGGGCACCGGTTACGGTGAAGAAGAGCGATCACCCTCGCGGCGGGTCGAGTTCGACCCGGAAAACCAGCCCTTCGCCCGGTTTTTCCTCAAATACGCCTGGCGGGAAACGCTGTGCCGTCAAGGGGTGGTGGAATGCGATGGGGGTGGCCGGCGGCCGCCGCGCAACCGGTTGTGGGACGACAATAACGACTATACCCCTCCGCCTCCGCCCCCGCGCGATGGCCGGGAGGAATGGCGGTAGTACTCCAACCAAAACGCGATGGAAAAGGACAGGACTGCCAAACGCCGCTTACCCGGCGAACGGATCGCGCAACACGATGGTTTCCGACCGGTCCGGCCCGGTGGAGATGATGTCAACCGGGGTGTCCGTCAACTCGGCCACCCGCTGCAGATAGGCCCGCGCTGCCGCTGGCAATTCATCGTAGCGCCGCACCCCAAAGGTTGAGTCCCGCCAGCCCGGCATCTCTTCGTAAATCGGTTCGCACGCCGCCAGCGCCTCGGCGCCCAGCGGCGCGTGGTTCACCCGCTCCGTTCCGCACTGGTAGCCCACGCAAATCTGGATGCTGTCCAGTCCATCCAGCACGTCCAGCTTGGTGACGCACAGCCCGGACACGCTGTTGTTCAGAACAGAACGGCGCAACGCCACGGCGTCGAACCAGCCGCACCGCCGCCGCCGCCCGGTCGTTGCGCCGAACTCATGCCCGCGCTCGGCCAGATACTCGCCGGTTTCGTCGAACAGCTCAGTCGGGAACGGACCCCCGCCGACCCGGGTGGTGTAGGCCTTGGTGATGCCCAGCACATAGTCCAGATCGCGCGGCCCGATGCCCGTACCCGTTGCGGCGCCGCCCGCCGTGGTGTTGGAAGAGGTCACGTAGGGATAGGTGCCATGGTCGATGTCCAGCAATGCCCCCTGCGCACCCTCGAACAGCACGTTGTCGCCGCGTCGGCGGTGAACATCCAGCAGGGCGGTGACATCCGCCGCCAGCGGTCGCAGCCGTTCAGCCATCCCCAACGCCTCGTCCAGTACCGACTGGAAATCGACCGGCTCGGTCTGAAAATAGTGTTGCAGGACGAAGTTGTGAAAATCCAGCACCTCGCCCAGCTTGGCGGCGAACCGCTCCCGATGAAACAGATCGCCCAGCCGCACCGCCCGCCGCGAGACTTTATCTTCATACGCCGGGCCGATGCCGCGCCCGGTGGTGCCAATAGCCCGCTCGCCACGCGCCTTCTCCCGCGCCTGATCCAGCGCCACATGGTAAGGCAGTATCAAAGGGCAGGCTTCACTGATTCGCAGCCGCTCCTGCACGGCCACGCCCTGCGTCTCCAGCCGGTCCATCTCGGTCAACAGCGCCGCCGGCGAGAGCACCACGCCGTTGCCGATCAGGCAATCCACGCCCTCGCGCAGGATGCCCGACGGGATCAGGTGCAGGACGGTCTTCTGACCGTTAATAACCAAGGTATGCCCGGCATTATGCCCGCCCTGGAATCGCACCACCGCCGAGGCATTTTCAGTCAGCAGATCGACAATCTTGCCCTTGCCTTCGTCGCCCCACTGTGCGCCGATGACGACTACGTTCTTGCCCATGTCAGGTTCCTGTAGCTACCGCTGAATTCAAGAGAGGGACCACGCGCCAAGCGCTATTGTGCAGAATCAGCTTCCGATTACAGCCCAGAGTTTCCGGGGCCACCGCCGCGCCCGGCAAGGCCCGAATCACCCGCTCGCCCTGATCGCGCAGCGCCATCACGCACTGTTCCAGCGCGACATCGCCCAGCGGTGGAGCGTAAATCCCCGCGTTCTCCGACTCGGGCGCTGAACCCAGGCGCAGTAGCGTTACCAGATCGGTGCTGAAACCCGTCGCAGGCCGGGCGCGGCCAAACACCTGGCCGATCTCATCATAGCGGCCGCCCTGCGCTACGGCCTGACCCTGCCCCGGCACATAGGCGGCGAACACGACACCGGTGTGGTAGTGATAGCCCCGCAGTTCCGCCAGATCGACGTGAATCGGCAGCGCCGGCCATTGTTGCCGCAAGGCGGTCACCAGTCGCCGCAGCATCGCCAGCGCCTCACGGATGCCTTCACCGGCCGCCGCCAGTCGCTGATCCGCTTCATCCAGCACTTCCGGCCCGCCGTGCAATTCGGCCAGCGCCAGCAGCAGTTGACTGTACGATTCCGGCAACGCCCAGGTCAGCACCCACTCGCGAATCTCTGGCAGCGCCTTGCGTTGCAGCGCATCGAACAGTATTCCTTCGCGCTCCCGGTTTAATCCACTCTGGCGGATCCATTCGCGAAAAATCGCCACATGCGCCAGATCCAGATGGACCTCGCCAATGTCTGCGACCCGCAGGGTATCCAGCATCAGCGTCAGTACTTCCAGATCGCTTTCATAGCCGTGATGACCATACAGCTCGACGCCAGCCTGATAGGGACTGCGGGAACCGCCGAAACCGTCGGCGCGGGTGCGCAACACCGGCCCCATGTAGCACAGCCGCGCGGGACCGGTTCGCTTGAGCAGATGTGCGTCAATCCGCGCTACCTGCGGGGTCATGTCGGCGCGCACTCCCATCATCCGCCCGCTGAGCTGGTCGGTGAGCTTGAAGGTCTGCAATTCCAGGTCGTCGCCGGCTCCGGTCAACAGGGATTCGAGAAACTCGATCAGCGGCGGAATGACCAGCTCGTAACCCCAACTCTGATATAAATCAAGCAGATCGCGGCGCAGTCGCTCCAGGCGGCCGGCCGCGGGGGGCAGGATTTCTTCAATGCCTTCCGGCAACAGCCAGCGGTCTTCAGCCATCATGAGTCATTGGGAAGGAAAGATTGTGGATCGGGTTTGCCGCCGGATGCGGCCTCAACGAAAGAAATACAGCACCAGCAACCCCAGAACCATGCTGGCCAAACCGGCTCCCCGCAACACACGGTCTTTCATCTGGACCATGTGCAGCAAGGTCTGACGCAGGGTGTGCGGACTGAGGAACGGCAGAATGCCCTCCAGCACCAGCATCAGGCCGAACGCCGCCAGCAGTTCATCCCACATGGCGGCGGCCAGTCATCAACGCAGCGCCATCATGACCGCGCTGAATCACCGTCGTCATTGCGCAGCAGGGTTGGGTTGCGACGCTTCGCCGGGTTGCGACGCTTCGCCGGGTTGCGACGCTTCGCCGGGTTGCGACGCTTCGCCGGGTTGCGACGCTTCGCCGGGTTGCGACGCTTCGCCGGGTTGCGACGCTTCGCCGGGTTGCGGCGCTTCGCCGGGTTGCGGCGCTTCGCCGGGTTGCGCCTGGTTGAAGTAGCGGAAGAATTGCGAATCCGGCTGTAACACCAGCAGGTCGTCCCGGCTATTGAAACTCTGCCGGTAGGCGCTCAGGCTGCGGTGGAAGCTATAAAAATCCGGATTCTTGCCATAGGCTTGCGCATAGATACCGGCGGCCTGGGCATCGCCCTCGCCGCGTTGACGTTCGGCGTCGCGGTAGGCTTCAGCCAGCAGCACCGTGCTTTGCCGGTCAGCATCGGCGCGGATGCGCTCAGCCGCCTCGCCGCCCCGGGAGCGAAAATCCTTGGCCACCCGCAGCCGCTCAGCTTTCATCCGGCTAAACACCGAATTGCTGACATCCGCTGGCAGGTCGATGCGCTTGATCCGCACGTCCACGGCGGCAATGCCCAGTTGCGTGGCCTGCTCGCGCAGCAGCCGGCTCAGGGTTTCCATGATCTGCTCGCGGTCGCCCGACACCACTTCCTGAATGGTGCGCTTGCTGAATTCGCTGCGCAGACCGTCCTTGATGATCTGATCGAGCCGTACATTGGCCTGGGTCGGATCACCGCCCACCCGGGTGTAAAACTGCCGCACGTCCTCGATCCGCCACATGGCGAAGGAATCCACAATCACATTCTTTTTCTCAGCGGTCAGAAACCGCTCCGGCTCGGTGTCCAGCGTCTGCAACCGCCGGTCGAACTTGCGCACGTTGTTGATCAGCGGCCATTTCCAGTGCAGGCCCGGCTTATAGTTGGCCTGGACGATCTCGCCCAACTGGAAACGGAGGGCGGTCTGGGTTTCATCCACCGTGAACAGGGACATGGCCAGCAGCGCCGCGACCGCGCCCAGCGCGCCCAGCGAAGCGTTACGGGACAGAGGCCATTGCGACAGGGCCATCAGCGCACCTCCCGGGTACGATTCATATCGCGCAAGCGGCTGGCCGCCGCGTTGTCATCGGCCGTGGTCGAAGTCGCCGGCAACGGTTCAGCCAGCGCCGCGCCGCCCGCGTGGCCACTCGCCGGCGAGGCTTCGCCCGACTTGAGCAGGCGATCCAGCGGCAGATACAACAGATTGTTCGCTCCCTTCACATCCACCAGCACCTTGCTGGACCGCGCCAGCACCGTTTCCAGAGTTTCCAGATACAACCGTTCGCGGGTCACCTCTGGCGCTTCCTCATAAGCAGCCAGCAACTGCTCGAATCGGCTGGCCTCGCCCTGGGCCTCGGCGATAGCCTGTTCCTTGTAGGCCGACGCTTCCTGCAGACGACGCGCCGCCTGGCCACGCGCCCTGGGGATCACTTCGTTGGAGTACGCCTCAGCTTCGTTCTTCAGCCGCTGTTCGTCCTCGCGGGCCTTGATGGCGTCGCCGAAAGCGTCCTGCACTTCCTCGGGCGGCTGAGCGTCCTGAAGCACAACGGTGACTATTTGCAAACCGGCGCCCCTACCGCTGGTCACCGGTTCTCCCGCCTTTGCAGCAGCCGGAGCCTTGGCCGGTTCCACATCCGGGCCGTAGCTGTCCAGAATCCGCTGGCTCAGGGTCTTGATGTCGGCCACGATGTTGCTGCGGCCCTCGGTCAGCACGAAATCCATGGTGCTCTTGCCGATGGTTTCGCGGGCCGCGCTTTCAACGACCTGCACCAGTATGCTTTCCGGATCCAGCACATTGAACAGGTAAGCGCGGGGATCGCTGATCTGGTATTGCACCGCCATCCGCACGTCCACGATGTTCTCGTCCTGGGTCAGCATCAGCGCTTCCTTGGGCACGGTGCGCACCGCCGGTTGCCGCGCGCCGCTGGCTCCGGAACGGTAGCCGATTTCCCGGAACCGGCGCTGTTCGAGATTCACGATCTCCACCCGGTCGATCGGGAACAACCGCAGGTGCGGGCCAGGCATCGTGGTTTCCAGATAGCGGCCAAACCGCAGCACCACGCCGCGTTCGCCCTCATTCACAATGTAGATGCTGGCGATCAGCCAGCCGACCACTGCGATCACGCCGACGATCAGGCCAATGCTGGCCAAACCGGAACCCGAACCGCTCGAACCGGACGAACCGCCCGAACCGCCCGCGCCGCCACTGCCCCGCCGACCACCCAGCAGCCCGCCGAACTTGTCCGACAGTTTGCGGATGACTTCATCCAAATCGGGCGGCCCCTGCTCGCGACCACCGCTACTCCAGGGATCACGATTGCCGCCACCTGGTTCATTCCAGGCCATGTCATACTCCAGCTTGGTCAGATCACACGTTATGTCGCCGGGAATTCAAAACCCGAACGCACCCATTCTGTCCGCAACCCTTCCCGGCGGTACAGTCGCTCCACATTACCGCGCGACGTGCGCACCTCAAGCAGCCATTCACCCGTTGGCCCGACCGCTTCCGCCACGACAGCCCCCAGACTGAAGAGCCGGGCGCGCAGCCGGGCGGCCACCGGCGGCAAACACAGCCAGCCATGCACCGCATCACCGCGCAGCCGCTCGCGCAGCGCCACGGTCAGCTCATCCAGCCCCGCACCGGTCACCGCCGACACCCAGACCGCTCGCGGCTGACCTTCAGCGTCGCGTTCCAGCCGGGGCGGCTCGCCACTCCGGTCAATTTTGTTGAACACCCGCAGTTGCGGCGCCGTCGCCGCGCCGATGTCCGCCAGGACCGCCTCGACCTGCGCGATCACCGCATCGCGGTCGGGATGGCTGGCGTCAATCACATGCAACAGCAAATGCGCCTCGCAGGTTTCCCGCAGGGTGGCGCGAAACGCAGCCACCAGCTCGTGCGGCAGCCGGTTGATGAACCCGACCGTATCCGCCAGCACCACCGGCTCCGCACCCGGCAGATCCAGCCGGCGCAAGGTCGGATCCAGAGTAGCGAACAACTGATCGGCCGCATAGACGCTGGCTTGGGTCAAGGTATTGAATAGGGTGGATTTTCCAGCGTTGGTATAGCCCACCAGCGAGACCGTCGGCAGGTCCGCCTTGCGCCGCGCCCGCCGGCTCTGTTCCCGTTGGCGCTCGACCCGATCCAGCCGCAGGCGAATCTGCCGGATGCGATCCGCCAGCAGCCGGCGGTCCGTTTCCAACTGGGTTTCACCGGGGCCGCGCAGACCGATGCCGCCCCGCTGCCGCTCCAGGTGAGTCCAGCCGCGCACCAGCCGGGTGGACAGATGACGCAGTTGCGCCAGCTCCACCTGAAGCTGACCCTCGAAGCTGCGCGCCCGCTGGGCGAAAATGTCCAGAATCAATCCGGTGCGGTCCACCACCCGGCATTTCAGAACCGCTTCCAGATTCCGCTCCTGGCTGGGCGACAGGCTGTGATCAAACAGCGCCAGTTCGGCTCCATGCCTCTCGACCGCCGCGCGAATTTCCTCGGCCTTGCCGCTGCCGACGAACAGTCGCGAGTCCGGGGCGGCCCGGCGGCCGGTGATCAGGGCCATGCATTCGGCGCCCGCCGACGCGGCCAGTTCGCAGAATTCGGCGGGATCCGCCGCATCCTCGACCCGATCCAGCGTCAAGCGCACCAGGACAGCGCGCTCGCCGCCCCGTGGACGCTCGAATAAACCGTCTCCGGTCACGGACGTCAGGATGGCTCGCCGCCCGCGCCGTTGTCATCGGTCGCCAGATTCAACCGCACGTTGCGCACCGGCACCACTGTGGAAATGGCATGCTTGTAGATCATTTGGCTGACGCTGTTCTTGAGCAGCACCACGAATTGATCAAAGGACTCGATCTGTCCCTGGAGCTTGATGCCGTTCACCAGGTAGACCGAGACGGGAATCCGTTCCTTGCGCAGCGCATTCAGGAACGGCTCCTGAAGAGAATGACCTTTTGCCATCATGTACTCTCCCTAATGTTGTTATGAGCCTTGGAAATCAATGTCAGGAACGAGCATAAAAACGCTCGCGAAAAATTCAAAAAAACAGAGGAAGTGTTGCAAAATGCGCGCCCATCCCCCGGAACAGGTTGCCGGATCACCGGCTCATCACTTCCCGTGCTGTGTGGCCCCAAAAATCCCGAACCGCGCGGAGCGCCCCGCAACAGCCGGGGTTCGCCTCCCATCGCTGGAACTTTTTTATTAACTTTAACATAAGCGTTTTGGTGTGTCGGCGAAAAAGTCTGACTCGCGCAGAACAGTGAGGATCTGATCCAGCCCTCGGCCATCCGGGCTATCCAGTCTCATCGCCCCGGACTCGGCGCGCAGCCAGGTCAGTTGCCGCTTGGCGAACTGGCGGGTCGCTGCGATGCCCCTTTCGACCATCGTCGCGTAATCCATGGCGCCCTCCAGATAAGCCCAGATTTGCCGGTAACCGACTGCACGCAGCGCGGGTTGGTCGACCGTCAGGTCGCCCCGGGCGCGCAGACGCTCCACTTCGGCGATAAATCCCTGTTCCAGCATCCGCAGGAACCGCTGCTCAATCCGTTCATGCAGAACCCGCCGCTCCGCTGGCGCCAGAATCAGCTTGATCACGCGAAACGGCAAGGATTCGTTGCGTGGCGGGGCGCAAAGTTCCGTCAGCGGCCTGCCGGTGAGCGCATGGACTTCAAGCGCGC
>Ga0058865_1005374_pt1 | contig 14183 bp, 10 predicted proteins | sample TNRReaAnaerobRNA_2_FD_61085 | JGI IMG/M metagenome (GOLD analysis project Ga0058865, IMG submission 61085) | Wastewater treatment Type I Accumulibacter community from EBPR Bioreactor in Madison, WI, USA - TNR Reactor, Time C-32min-Anaerobic_ RNA... | ecosystem: Engineered > Bioreactor > EBPR >...
CCGGCGCCGCCGACTTCATCGCCCTGCCGGTCGCACACTCGGGGATGCTCGCCTCGCGGCGCTGTGCGGTGCAGATCGCGTCCTTCCTGGAAAGCGGTCGCTTTCTCCATGATCAAGCGATCTAGCGCTGCACTGCTGGCGCTCGTACTCTTTGCGCTGCTCACTGGGTGCAGCCACCTCGGCTACTACGCCCAGGCGATCGGCGGACACCTGGCCGTAATGCGGGCCACGATCCCGATCAGCGAAGTCCTTGGCGACGCCTCCGGCGACCCCGAACTCAAGGAAAAGCTCGCCGAGGTGCAGGCGATACGCGACTTCGCCAGCGGCGCGCTGGGCCTGCCCGATAACGACAGCTACCGTACCTGGGCCGACCTCGGTCGCCCGTATGTGGTGTGGAACGTCTTCGCAGCACCCGAGTTCTCCCTGCAGGCCAGGGACTGGTGCCTGGTGATCGTCGGCTGCGTGAGCTACCGCGGCTACTACGATCGGCAGGACGCCGAGCGCCTGGCCGCGGAACTGCGCCAGCAAGGTTACGACACCTTCGTCGGCGGCGTGCCGGCCTACTCGACTCTCGGCTACTTCGCTGACCCGGTGCTCAGCACCTTCCTGCGCCTCGGCACGCTCGAGGTCGCGCGCACGCTGTTTCATGAGCTGGCGCACCAGCTCGTCTTTGTCGCGGGCGATTCGCTGTTCAACGAGTCCTTCGCCACGGCGGTCGAAAACGAAGGCCTGCGACGCTGGCTGGCGCGGCATGGCACGCCCGCGCAGCGCGCCACCTTCGCGACGCAGCGCGCGCGCAAGACGGCGTTTGCCGCGCTGATGCGTGACTACCGCCAGCAGTTTCAGGCGCTCTATGAAACCTGGCGCACGCTCGGCTCACAGCGTGCAGCCAAGGCCGACTTGTTCGCCGCACTGCGGCGGGACTACGCCGCGCTGCAAGCGGGCTGGGGCGGTTACGCCGGCTACGACGCGTTCTTTGCCGGGGATCTCAACAACGCCCGACTCGTGTCACTCGCTCTGTACGCTGAGCTGGTGCCCGCCTTCGAGGTGCTGCTCGCCAGGCAGAACCACGACCTGGCCCGGTTCTACCGCAGTGTCGCTCGCCTGGCGGCACTCGACGACCAGGCTCGGCGCGAGACGCTGCGCGAGCTGCTGGCCGCTTCCCGTGACGCCGAGCGCAACCCGGGCGACGGCACGATCAGCATCGACGACCACTTTCAGGGTTTCTGGTATCAACCTCGAAGAGCAGGATCGGCCGATGCAGGCGGGGTCGCCGCGCAGGGCTACTTGCCGGCGGCCTCGCGTTTCCGCAGCGAGGTGGGCATCAACGTCGCTTCGCCATCGATAACTACCTTGTCACCGACGGTGCACACGGTATCGAGCACCACCCGGCCCTTTTCCACGATCACTTCCTTGACCGTCACCCTGGCATGAACGGTGTCGCCGGGACGGACCGGTGCACGAAAGCGCAAGGACTGGCTCATGTAAATCACGCCAGGGCCGGGTAAACGATTTCCCAGCACCGCTGAAATCAGGCTCGCGGACAACATGCCGTGGGCGATGCGACCGCCAAACATCGTGGTTTTGGCAAAGTCTTCATCCATATGAACCGCATTGACGTCGGTAGACACGCCGGCAAACAGGACGAGGTCGGCGTCGGTAATCGTCTTGGCGATTTCTGCGCTCATGCCGACAGACAAGTCTTCTATGTCGTAACCGTTTTGGGGATTCATGACAGTCCTTTCTCTTCATCATCAGCGCGGGAATGGCCGCGCCCAAGCAAAGCGGCGCTGACGACTGCCTGCGCCACTCCAATCTGTTGAGCGTTCCGGGTTATCGCGAGGATCCTCCAGCGCGAAGACGGGAATTTCAATTGCCTCAGCACAAGTATCCGTGACCCGCACATCCCAGTCAAGCGCCGATTATCCTCGCTGCATCAGCGTGAGCAGACAAAATCCGCCGGTTCGTCATGCACAACGAAAAAGTGGTCATTCAGAAAGCATGAAAGTTTCCTGATTCATGGTAATGACGACTTTCCCCACTGATTTGCGGGTCAACACCTGTTCGAGGGCCTCGACCGCCGCGGTCAGCGGATAGCTCGCCGAGATGTGCGGCTTGATCGCGCCGGCCAGATACCAGTCAATCAGCGTCTGGAAACTCTCGGTCATCACCCGGGGATTCAATTCCGCATAAGCCGGCCAATTGAGCCCGATGATGTCCACATTCTTGACCAGCAGGTGATTGGCGGGAATTTGCGGCACGCTGCCGCTGGCGAAACCAATGATCAGGATGCGCCCTTCAAAAGCGATGCTGCGTAGCGAAGCAGCGAACAACTCTCCACCAACCGGATCGTAGACGACGTCTGCACCGCGACCCTGGGTGATTTCCTTGATCCGCGTACGCACGTCCTCATGACTGGAATCAATCAGATGATCTGCACCGTGTTCGCCGGCCACCTTCAGTTTCTCCTGACCGTTGGCCGTGGCGATGACCATTGCCCCCAACTGCTTGCCAATAGCGACGGCGGTCAGTCCGACGCCGCCGGAGGCGCCATGCACGACCAGCGTCTCGCCGGCCCGCAGCCGGGCGCGATGCCACAAGGCAACGTGCGAGGTACCGAACACCACCGGAAAGGCCGCCCCGTGTTCCCACGACATCGCCGCAGGCATCTTGACACAACGGTTCATTTCCGCAACCACCTGCTCGGCATAGCCACCGCAGGGCGTCATGGCGATGACGCGATCCCCGACTGCGATGCTCTCCACGCCGGCACCCAGTTCCAGCACCTCGCCGGAAACTTCAAAGCCGGGACTGAAAGGTAACCGTGGCTGCTGCTGATATTGGCCACGAACAATCAGACTATCGGCGAAATTTACCCCACACGCACGGACGCCTATCCGCACCTGGCCCGGACCGGGGCGCGGTTCCGCAACCTCGTCCAGCCGCAACGCAGCAGGACCGGCGAGTTCATGGCAGACGATGGCTTGCATGGCAGGAAATCCTTCTACGTTGAATAAAAAAGCCCCTCTCTGTCCCGCAGGATGAGAAGGGCTTATTGGCCAGACCCCTTGGCTGGACGACCAGGGGGAAAAGCGTCGGGTGGGTCTGATCGAGCCCGGATCAGTCGCCGAGGATCTTGCGCACCACGTCGGTCATGGAAATCACGCCGACCGGCTGATCGTTCTCGGTCACCACCAGGCGATGCATCCGACGGGCGGTCATCTGGCTCACCGCATCGCTCAACAGCAGATCCGCATCGCAGGTGGCGCAACCTGGGGTCATCACCTCCCTGGCCAGCATTGACCGCGCCTCGTCGGGCGTCCGGCCCTGCCGCGCCAAAACCATATCGGTCTGCGACACAACGCCGACGGCCATGCCTTGTGCATCCATGACGACCACCGCATGAATCTCCTGGTCCACCATGATCTTGGCGACCGACCCGACGGTATCGTCGGGTGTGCAGGAAATGATGCCGCGATGCATCAGATCACGAACCTTGGTGCCATCGTCAGCAATGGTGAGCGGTTCGACTTCGGCGATGCCCGGCAGCGGTGTGGACATCGGATAGGGCGCCGGCGTGGTATGCACGTCGCCCTTGGGCAGCGTCGGATGCACCATCGCCACGGCCGGCTTGCCGCTGGCACCGAGACCGAATTCGGGGGCGCCAATCAGCACCGACATGTTGCCGTGCGGGTGTTTGTTGTCGTGCATCAAGAGATGGGCAAGCGGCAATTCTTCGTAGGTAAAGGCGCGCGACAGGCAGGGATCAAGTTGACCACGCAGCGCCAACTGGTTCATCTCGTTGCACTGATCGGCATTGGCGAAATGCGAACCCTGCAGGCGCTTCTGCCGCATCCACAGGTAGCGCAGATCGACCGTGGCATTATAGCCCGAGGTACCGGCACAGACGACTACCATACCGCCGGTCTCGCAAACGAAAATCGACGTCGGGATGGTGCTTTCACCGGGATGCTCGAAGACGACGTTGGGGGCGCGCTTCTCACCGAGCACTTCCCAGATCTTCGCGCCGAATGAGCGCACGCCCTTCAACCACTTGGCGTAGCCGGCGTTGTCCTTCCAGTGCGGCAACATGCCCCAGTGATCGAACTCATTGCGATTGATGCAACCTTTCGCACCCAGCTTCATGCAGTAATCAAACTTGTCCTCGCCCGAAACCATGGCTACCGAGGTGGCGCCGACCGCCTTGGCAATCTGAATGGCCATCGAACCCAGGCCGCCTGCACCACCCCAGATCAGTGCGACGTCACCCTTCTTGATCGAGTTGGCGCCCCAGCCATGCAGCATCCGCCAGGCGGTCGCCGCGACCAGCGTATAGGCCGCCGCTTCTTCCCAGTTCATGTGCTTGGGCTTGGGCATGCATTGGTGGCCCTGCACTCGGGTGAATTGGGCAAAGCTGCCGAAATTGGTTTCGTAACCCCATATCTTGAACGACGGCGAGTACATCGGATCTCCACCTTTCTTGACCCACTCGCAATTGCGACTCCACTGGCCGCAATGCATCACCACTTCGTCACCGACTTTGACGTTGGTGACATCCTTGCCAACCTGGTACACGATGCCCGAGGCGTCGCTGCCACCAATGTGGAAATCTTCGGGTTCGCCGGCCTTGTTGCGCGCGGCGATCACATTGACGGGAATGCCCAGTGCCGCCCAGACGTTGTTGTAGTTGATGCCCGCCGCCATGACATAAACGAGTACTTCGTCATCGGCGATGGTCGGGGTGTTGACGACTTCCTTCTGAAACGCCTCGGTCGGCTTGCCAAAGCGCTCCGGACGGATCAGCCAGGCATTCATTTTCTCCGGAACTTCGCCCAGGGGAGGCCTGTCACCTATTTCATAGACTTGCTTGCTCATAAACATGCTCCTGTTTCGTTGAGTTGCTCGATTATCCTCCCGAGGTGAATCGGGAAAGAATGTGCATTCGCATACGTTCGTACTCTGCAAACTGATTACAACGATTTTCGCCCAGGCGCTGGCCAATATCGGCGCGACCACCGACCAGTTCCAGGCCAAAAGTTCCGAATTCCTCCTTCAGCAGGCGCATGACCCAGGCGCTCTGATGGCGGGCGCGCAGTTCGCCCAGCAGGCCGCGATCGACGAGAAACCTGCGGTGCCTGTCGAAATGGGTGAGAAATGACTGGATGCCGGTATGCATGGCCGCGCTCACCAGACAGACCGGGTAATCCCAATTCTCCCGACGATCCGGCCGCGAAGCGCTGCGGCCGATTTCGCTGGCCGTCTTGTGGGCCGGAGCGCCAAGGTCGGACTTATTGACCGCAAAAATATCCGGGATTTCGATAATACCCGACTTGAGATACTGAATTGTATCGCCCGAGGCCGGTTGCGCCACGTAGCAAACGGTGTCGCCGATCTCGGCAATATCGATTTCGGTCTGGCCGACGCCAACCGTCTCGATGACGACGATGTCGAAGCAGGCCAGCATCAGCCAACTCATCGGCCAGACCTCGGTGGCCACCCCCCCCAACTGACTGCGATTGGCCAGCGAGCGGATGAACAGGCCCTCGTCGTGGGACGAATTCTTGATGCGGATGCGGTCCCCGAGCAAGGCGCCACCGCCCAACTCCGGGCGACTCGAGGGGTCCACCGCCAGTACGCCGACCGTCCTGTCCGCGAGTCGCCATTCGCGAATCATGGCCGCAACAAGGGAAGACTTGCCGGCACCCGGAGGGCCGGTCACCCCGATGAGGTGACCTTCGTTGAGCCAGCGCTCGCCCGACAGCGCTGCCAGCAGCCGTGCCGAGCTGTCGCGTGCCGCCGCCAGCTTGTTGTCCAGCAGATTCAGGCCGCTGGCAACCGCCGGCCGCTCGCCGCGCAGTATCCTCGCGGCCAACTGCTCGGGGTCCGGAAGCTTGACCTGAGTCATGATCTATCCGTCACTGCATCGAGGCAAGCCGTTCCAGCCCGTTGCATTCGCGGATCACGTTGATCATGTCCTCCATGATGCTATTGAGATTGAAGTCCTTCGGCGTGTAGACCGCCCGGACGCCCAGCGCTGCCAGCTTTTCGGCATCCTGCGGGGGAATGATTCCGCCGGCAATCACCGGCACATTTGCCAGATCGCGCGCGCGCAGTTCCTGCAGAACCGACTCCACCAGTTCCATATGGCTTCCCGAAAGAATCGACAGGCCGACCATATGCACCCCTTCCTCCTGAGCCGCCTGGGCAATCTGTTGCGGGGTCAGCCGGATGCCGTCGTAGACGACCTCGAAGCCGACATCCCGGGCCTTGACGGCTATCTGTTCCGCGCCATTGGAATGTCCGTCCAGCCCCGGTTTGCCGACCAGCAGTTTCAAGGGACGGCCAAGCGCATTGCCGGTACTCGCGACTCTCGCCCTGAGATCGGTGACCTGATCCCTCTTGCCCAGCACTTCGCGGCTGTCGATGGCAATGTCGATCCCGGTCGGTGGCCTGAACTCGCCGAACACGGCGCGCAACGAATCGCCCCACTCGCCCGTGCTGACTCCCGCCAGAGCGCAGCGAATCGAACTGGGCATGATGTTCTCGCCGCTCTTTGCCGCATCGACGAGCCCCTGCAGGGCGGCTCGAACGTCGTCATCGTTGCGGCTCTTGCGATGCGCCTGCAGCCGTTCGATCTGCTCACGCTCGGCCGCCGGATTCGTTTTCATGATCGCCCCATCGCTGCCCAGCGTCAGTGGCGATTGGGCCGTTTCCTGGAAACAGTTCACCCCGATGATTTTCAGATCGCCCGACTCGATGGCGCGCAGGCGGTTCATATGGCTGCCGACCAGTTCCCGCTTGATGTAGCCGGACTCGATCGCGGCGATGATCCCACCCTGTGCTTCGACATTCTCAATCTCCCTTCTGGCGCCCTCGATCAGGTCGCGCACCTTGGCCGCGATGACCGGCGACCCATCGAGAATATCTTCGTACTCCAGCAGATCGGTCTCGAAGGCCACCACCTGCTGCATCCGCAGTGCCCATTGCTGATCCCATGGGCGCGGCAGGCCCATCGCCTCGTTCCAGGCCGGAAGCTGGATGGCGCGCGCTCTGGCGCGCTTGGAGAGCACTACGGCCAACATTTCCAGCACGATGCGCTGCACATTGTTCTCCGGCTGCGGCTCGGTCAGCCCCAGGGAGTTCACCTGCACGCCATAACGAAACCGGCGCAGCCTGGCATCTTCGACCTGGTAGCGAGCCAGGGTCAGCTCGTCCCACATTTCGCCGAACGCCCGCAGCTTGCAGCATTCTTCAACGAAGCGGATGCCGGCATTGACAAAGAACGAGATGCGCTCGACAACCTGCGGAAAGGCCTCCGGTCTGATCTCGCCGGAAGCCTTGACGCGGTCGAGCACCGCCATGGCAGTGCACAAGGCGTAGGCCAGTTCCTGTACCGGTGTCGCCCCCGCTTCCTGCAGGTGGTAACTACAGATGTTGGTGGGATTCCACTTCGGCACATGCTTGACGGTGTAGGTGATCGTATCGGCGATCAGGCGCATCGACGGACCCGGCGGATAGATGTAGGTCCCGCGCGAGAGATATTCCTTGATGATATCGTTCTGGGTGGTCCCGCTCAGCTTCTTCGCATCGATGCCCCGCCGTTGCGCCAGCCCGATGTACAGCGACAATAACCATGCCGCAGTGGCATTGATGGTCATTGACGTGTTCATCTGATCGAGCGGGATCTGATCGAACAACTGATCCATATCCTCGATATGCGATATTGGCACCCCGACCTTGCCGACCTCGCCCCTCGCCAGCGGACTATCGGCGTCGTAGCCGGTCTGCGTCGGCAGATCGAAGGCCACCGATAGTCCCGTCTGGCCTTTGGCGAGATTGGTTCGATAGAGCGCGTTCGAGGCCTTGGCCGAGCTGTGACCACTATAAGTCCGCATCAACCAGGGCTGATCCCGTTTTTTCTGGACGGCAACCATGACTATCCCCTTTTCCGGATCAAGAGACGTCTCTCGATCTCAAAGATCTTCTGTTCAATCTTCTCCTTGCCCATCTCCTTCTTGTCGTTCTCCTTGATGAACAAGTCCTCGCCATAGTTGGCCAACGCGTTCGACGCACTGATGTTCTTCACGCCAATGAGCTGAAAACTGACGACACCGAACCGCGCACCCAACTCGCCCGGAGCATCCTCGGCAGCCAGCACGCGCGACAGCGCGGCTACGGTATCGCCGGCAATCGCCGGCTGAGTGTGATAGCCCTCGGTAAAGCCGAGCTCCCAGACGCTGTTCTCGCTGACATCGCGGCTGGCCAGTCCCTCCAGCCAGGCGAAGACCAGGCCGCCATAAACGATGGGATCGCCGCTCATCTTGCCCGACAAGCCGGAACTGAAGACGCGGTCGAAATGTAGGGGATGCGTATTACCCACCGCATAAGTCAGCGGCAGGTGTTCATCGGTGATCGTCCGGCCGTTGGCATGCACGATCACCTCGCCAAGCGAAAAATCCTCGAAATACGAACCGGGGCCGGTCAAACCGGAAGGAAGCTGCGCCGGAAATTCAGGCAGCCAGACCGCCGCATCGTCGACCCAGGGGAAGCCCGGCATGACGCCGTTCGCCGAAACCGGCAACGGCGTCGTCGGCGGGCGGTCGCCCTGCCCGGCGACCATGATCTTTCTTTGGTATTGCAGAACCACCTCATCGTTCTGGTTGACGCCCAGTGTCCGGATGGTGACGATACCCGGCTTGCCGGCACCGCGCTCCTTGCGGTCCATGACCCGGGTCAGCGAACGGATCGTATCCAGCTCATGCACCGGCCGCAAGTACTGGGCATCGTAATAGCCGAGATTGGCCATCGCCTTTTCTGAATCGTTCTGCACGCCCAGCGAGAGGACGACGTTGAAGACCATTTGCGGTGAAGCCAGCAGACCGGCGAAACCGCTGGCCCTGGCGTACTGGTCATTGATGTACAGCGGATTGCACTGCAGGTAGGTGCGGGCAAAAGCCTCCATCTGGGCACGGAAGAAGGTGAAACCACGCGGGTGAACAAACACCTGCCCCGGAACGAACTCCTCCAGATAGCGGCCGTAGTGCGGATGGCGGACTTTCTGTACGTCCGCCTTCACTTTATCGGCCAGTTCGACCTGCGCTTGGAAACGAATTGCGTGCGACATGACATCTTCCTTTCGGCATGACGAGGTAGCGGACTGAAACCGGACCTACACCGCGTCGATGAGCGAACGTGCGATCACCTTGAGCGCCAGAGTCTCTTCGGCCCCCTCGAAGATCGACAGCACGCGGGCATCCAGGAAGTAGCGGCTGACGGGCGACTCCTCAGCGTAGCCCATGCCACCATGAATCTGCATCGCTTCGCGGGTGAGCCACTCTGCCGTCCGGCAGGTAAACAGCTTGACCATGCTGGCTTCCATCTGTCCTGAACCCTGATCCATCAAACGACCGACGGCGTAGGTGAATTGACGCGAAACCGTCAGCAGCATCGCCATGCGCGCCAGCTTGACCAGCGTCAGTTGATACTCGCCTATCGGTTTGCCGAATGCCTGTCGCTCCTGCGAATAGGAAACAGCCCGTTCGAAAGCGGCCTGCATGACGCCAATCGCCCGCGCTGCGGTTTGAATACGCCCGCCGGCAAATCCGGCCATGGTGAAGTAAAAGCCCTTCCCTTCGCCCTCTGGTCCCCCCACCAGGTTCTCGTCGGGGACAAAGACATGGTCGAAGAAGACTTCGTAGGAATGCATGCCGCGATAACCGATGGTCGCAATCGCCCGGCCGGTCAGCACGCCGCCCTCGGCTTGACGATATTCGAAATCGTGCCCGTCATACGAATCCTTTTCGACCAGGAACATGCTGAGCCCCTTGTGGCCGAGCGAGCGGTCCGCATTGGAGCGGGCGAGAACGAGCAGGACGCCCGCCTTGCCCGCCATGGTGCACCAGGTCTTGACGCCGTCGAGGACCCAGCCGCCGTCGCACTTCGTCGCCTTGAGCCGCATCGCCGCGACATCGGAGCCGGTGTCCGGTTCCGTAACAGCAATGGCACACAAGGGTTCCCCCATCGCCACCTGCGGCAACCACTTCTGGCGCTGCTCTTCCGTTCCTCCCTTGAGCAGGGCCCGGCTAAGGATTTCCGGGCGAGTGATCAGGCTGCCCGCCCCGCCCAGCGAGCCGCGCGACAGCTCCTCGGTAACCACGATCATTCCCATGTTGTCTTCATGATCGTCGCTCTGCAGGCCACCGTAGCGCTCGGGAATCGACAGGCCGAAGCAGCCCATTTCGGTCAGTGGGGTGAGAATTTCCGGCGGAATGATCCGATCCTGGCGATGAATCTCTTCCGCCAGTGGCATCACCACATTTGTGGCCAGTTTGCGGAACGAGTCCTGCATCATCGTCGCATCGTCGCCGAGCATGTAGGCACCGCTCGCACCATTCAGCGCAATCACCTGCTTGCCCAGCGCTTCCAGATTGCCTGCGTCGAGTTGTGTCTGGCAGAAACGGCTCAGGGCCGGCGAGGCCAGGGCCACCACGTCTGCTTCGAGCAGACCGAAACTCTGCGGTCGCGCCCACAGACGATGATGGATGTTCTGCAGGGCCTCGGCACAAAAAACCAGCGCCATCCGCTCTTCCAGACAGGCGCCGTCGCCGGTTTGGCCGGCGACCACCTTGCCGGCATATTCAGCCGTGAAACGCGCAGCCGTCGATTCGGCGGCACACCACGCCAGATCGAAACTGGCCATCTGATGCTGGTCCAGCTTCTCGTTCGACACCCCCTTGCCGCCAACGCAGCGCTGTTTTATCCAGACCAGCGCTTTGCTGATCAGGGCATCGGCTACGTCGAGATACTGCAACGCCCCGAGCAACCCGTTCTTGACTTCAGCCATGGTTCATCCCTTTCTTCATACCCGGTCGGCCACTATTTCTTGGCCCGATTATTGACAATGCGAACAAACGAACGCGAGCGCAGTTCGTCGAGGCTGATCCCCGTCGCCAGAACTTCCTGCTCGGTGATCGCTCCGCATGCCATTCCCCGCAGGAAGAAATTCAGCAGGCCTTGACCGGTCGCCGCATCGTCGAAAGTATTGCCCACCAGTGTCGCCTGGGCAGCCTTGTTCAGGAACGCGTTCAGCCGAGCCGAGGCATCCTGCAGACCGCTGAGGAAGAAGGTATCCACCGCCGCATAGCGCACCGGCAACTGGCCAGGGTTCAAATCCCACCCCTGGTAGTACGCGTGCCGCATCGAGTGCATGATGTTGTCGTAATGCAGTTTCCAGGCGCCATGCACCACCGCACGATTCTCGTCCATCTGCTGCGGCGACAGCACGGCGTCCCTGGCCGCCTTGTGCGGCCCGATCGGCATGCTGGTGGTCGCACCATCGCTGATCGTGATGCCGGTTCCGGCGAGGCTGACCTGCAGCACGTGGCGGGCAAAATCACAGGCCGGATGGGTGTGACTCTGGTGGGCGGCCGTGATGTTGCACGAGGCCGTGTAGTCGTACGTCCCGAAAATGGCCGAGCGGCAGCGGCCACCAGCCGCCGCCACCAGCAATGGGACCGTGTTTTCCCCCTTGTGATTGATGATCGACTGGGTCGTTTCGATCATGATTTCCATTTTCAGGGAATCCCTGGCGAAGCCCAGCCTGGCTTCGAGATTCTCCAGAATCTTCACGAAAGTGGACACCTGGGTTGGCGTGGTCACCTTCGGCAAGGTCACGATAAAGTTTGGCGGCAGCTTGCCGCCGGTTTTCTCGGCCAAGCGGGTCAGGAAAATGTCGAGGGTGCGCATCGAGCGAACCTTGCACTCGTCCGAAAACGTCTTCACCCGGATACCGATAAACGGCGAAAGCAGATTTTCGCTCATGCCTTTGGCGACCTCATCGGCAGCCGAAAGCGCATGACCATCTTCTTCATCGTCAGGACGATTGCCGTAACCATCCTCGAAATCGATACGGTTGTCCTCGATGGGCTCGGTTTGCAGCTTCTTCACCACCCGGTTGTACACCGTGAACGCCAGCCACGCCGCCTGCTTGATCTCGCGCACCTGATCGGGATTCGTTTCGAGAGCTCGGGTGAGGCTCGCCAGCTCGACCGGGTTGGTCGGCAAGGTGTCGGCACCCGGCAAACCCAGGACACGGGCAAATACGTGGTAACTGGGCGCGTAGGTGTCGAGCGTCTTGAGCGCAACTTCGCCCAACTTGGCGGCAAACCCGGCCTTGAACAGATTGGCACCCCCGTACACCGTGTGCACCTGCTGCCTTTCAGACGAGTCCGCCGGATAATGGGATCTGAAAGCCTCATTGGACTCGTGCAGCTCGCTGCAATAGGCATTCATTTCGTCGGGGTTCAGCGTGAGCTTCATGTACTGCCTCCGTAATCGTTGCTAAAAATGCACTGACATCAATGGGTTGGAACAGGGGTTGGAGTAATCACCCGGCACGGGCGGAAAGACCGCCGACCGAGGCGATCGAGTTTCGGCTGTTGATCTGGCTGTTCTGCTCAGGGCGGGGGCGACTGTCAGGCGCGACTTCTCATCGGCCGGCCCCCGCTGCGGCCTCAGGCGTCGCTCCGGCTCGAGATGGACCGTGCGGCCCACGGTCTCGCCGCAAGGCACCTTGCGGCAACTGCCGTGCGATGGGCACGGTGTGTCCTTCGCATGGCCCCGAATCGCCGGCCTTGGCTCTTCCACGTGCAGCCGACGAGCGGGAACAATCCCGGTGCGTGTCATCGCCCTGCGTAACGCTTGCAGACCGACCTTCGCTGTGAACTCGGGGAGCGGGAAAGGATGGGGGGACGGAACTGCCGCCTTTTTCGCTTCGTTCTTCAATTGGCGTTACTCGTCACAGCGCACACCTTGCACCCAGGACCTGAACAGTCTACTTCCACGAAGGGACACTATACTCCGACCGGTCAGCTCCTTTCAACAGGCCTGATCGAGAAGATATTTTCGCTGTGCGGATTTTCCAGCCTGAAGAATCTTCCAAAACGGTCATGGCTGTGTCAGACACCCCGAATCATGCAAGCCATGACCGCTCCCCTCCCATGCCGGGCACGTTCCGGCTGGCACGCCGGAATCGCTCTCTGGGCACGGCGCAGGCGCCGCGAATTCCCCAACTCGCCCCCCGACTCCCCAGCCGCAAGCGGGCGAGGGGACGTTCAGGGGACGTTCCCGAGTCGCTGGCGAGACTTTCATGGTACGGAATGCGTGATGACGCCGCGCAAGCGCCGGCAACTACTCGCGCGCAGGTTTTCCTGGTTTTTCCGCCGCGGCGCCTTGTTTTTTTGCCATTTTTAACCTTTCGGCGCTCCGTGGCGCTGGCGGCTCGCCCGTCGTGCCGCCTGCGTCACGACGCAACCTCGGCACTGGCACGCATCGCTGTCCCGCCATCCGATGTCTGCGCCTCAAGCACAAGCTGACCTTCGCCGGCTGTGCCGACCAGACGAAAAGGCGCCAGGTCGAAAATCGGTGCGAGCGCCCGGAAGCTGAATCCGCGTACCGGCTGCGCAACGTGTTCACGCACGAGTTCCATCAGCAGGATTGCCGTCAGCGGCCCATGCACCACCAGGCCGGGATAGCCCTCCTCATTGGTCGCGTAAGGACGGTCGTAGTGAATCCGATGGGCATTGAAGGTCACGGCCGAGAAGCGGAACAGCAGTTTCGGGTCGGGCGTCACGATGCGTGACCACGCGCGCTCCTGCAGCGGCGGCCAGTCGATGACGCGCGGGCAGGCAATTGCCGGCCCCGGTTCGCGGTACACAATGTCCTGCTCCTCCTCGATGCACAGCCTGCCCTCCTGATACAAGCAGTACCCAACGGAAACGAAAGCCAACGACCCGGAGCGTCCGGACTTCAGCCTGATGTCGCGTATCACTCCTTCGCGGCGCGCTGGCTGGCCAATGATCAGCGGTCGATGGAAACGCATGCGCCCACCGGCAAACATCCGCCGCGGATAGGGGATCGGCGGCATGAAGCCACCCCGCTGCGGATGCCCGTCGGCGTCGAGCTGCGCCTGCGGCACCCTGGAAAGAAAGTAGAACCAGTGCCACAAGGGTGGCAGAGCGCTTCCTTTCGCGAGCTGTGTGATGGTGTCGTCGAGGGTCGCCAATGCAGACAGCGCCGGCGCCAGACCCAGGTCATCGTCGGTAATTTCCCGGCGGCCGATCCACTGACAGTACTCAGGGGTCGAATCGATCATCGTCATCGTATTGATCCTTTCAGGGTTGGCC
>Ga0058865_1004194_pt1 | contig 13989 bp, 7 predicted proteins | sample TNRReaAnaerobRNA_2_FD_61085 | JGI IMG/M metagenome (GOLD analysis project Ga0058865, IMG submission 61085) | Wastewater treatment Type I Accumulibacter community from EBPR Bioreactor in Madison, WI, USA - TNR Reactor, Time C-32min-Anaerobic_ RNA... | ecosystem: Engineered > Bioreactor > EBPR >...
CCCCCGCCCTTAATACAACTTTAACCAACTTCATTTAAATAAAGCAGGGCAAAAAGCGTTTAGCAAGTAATCAACATGGTAAAAAATGAGCAAAATAGTATTAGTCGTAGCAGCCCTGATCCTGACCTTGCCGGTAATGGCACAAAAGCCGACCAAGTCGAATCCAAAAGCGTCAAGCGCGGCCATCGACGTCAATGATCCAAAGGCAAAAACGATATTGGACAAAATAAGCAAGAAATACGACTCGTATGCCTCGCTGGAAGCGAGCTTTAACCTCGAAATCGAATTAGCCGAGCAGGCCAAAGAAGTACAAAAGGGCGCCGTGGCGCGCAAAGGAAAGCAGTATAAAGTGGATGTCAACAGCCAGTCGATGCTGAGCGACGGCAAGGCGTTGTGGGTCATTTTGCACAAAAACAAAGAAGTGCAGATCAACGACCTGCCCGACCCCGCCGACGACGACAACCTGCTGTCGCCCGAGTCGATTTTTAGTTTTTATAAAAAAGGAAAATTCATCTACGCGCTGGTCAACGACTACACCGAAAACGGCCGGGCCCTCCAACAGATTGAATTCAAGCCCATCGATAAAAATTCAGAATACTCAAAACTGCGCCTCACCCTCGACAAAAAGACCTACGAGGTGATCAGCGTAAAGGCATTTTCCAAAGACGGCTCGCGATATACCTTCGCGATTACCAAGCTGACGCCTAATAAAACCTTTGCCGCCAATTATTTTGCGTTCGACAAGGCGAAATACCCGGGGTATCATGTGGAGGATTTGAGGGAGTAGGTGTCCGTTGTGGGTTGTGGGTTGTAGGTTGTAGGTTTGCCAGGGCATCTGCAAACGTATTTTATTAAGCTGATTTTTTAAAATTCAATTCATTTTTTACGCGCGTATTAGGTCGATTTTTAACGCAAAGAGCTCTATCTAATACCTTACTTAATCTAACCATAGCGTCCCTTGCGACACCTTTGCGAGCCTTGCGTTAAAAAAAATGCCCCATTACGCAGTCTTTTCGGCTACTATAGCCAAACAGATACTGGTGTTCATGAATATACAAGGTTCACGTTTCGTGTACATACAAGCGCAACAACCTATCAATCAAACATCCAACATCATTACGCCATTTTCCAAAAAATCCCGATACCCCCCCTGAAAAACCACCCAGGCATGAACTACTTGATGCCGCAAGGAGGTGACATCTTTCGAGGTACGAGAAAGGTCATCTCCTTGCTACCCGGAACGAGATGTCACCTTCCCTCGTGCCTCGGGAAGATGACCTCGCGCGCACAAAAATCACATTTCGAGACGACTATGAGCGTGGAAAAGACATTGAATTATCGAAAGAACTCTATGCGGCCTATCCGCAAAATGTGGACTTCAAAAACGGATTGGCCATTTCTTATTCCAAACTCGGCTCAACCCACATCACGCTGGGCAATTTGGACAAAGCTTTGACTTTCTTTGAAAAAGGTATGGAATTGTCAAAAGAACTCTATGCAGCCTATTCTCAAAATGTGGAGTTCAAAAACGTCTTGGCCATTGCATATGAAAAACTCGGAGAAACACACACCTCCCTGGGCAATTTTGATCAGGCTTTGACTTTTTATGAAAAAAGTATGGAATTGTCAAAAGAACTCTATACAGCCTATCCCCAATTCATAGAATTCAAAAATGGTTTGGCCATTGCTTATGAAAAACTCGGAGAAACGCACACCTCCTTGGGCAATTTGGGTCAGGCATTGATTTTTTTTGAGGATGAAACAAAGTTATTTCAAGAACTCTACACGGCCTATCCGAAAAATGTGGACTTCAAAAACGGATTGGCCTTTTCTTATGTTCAATTAGGCGTATTCAGTCTGGAGCAACTCAAAGACAAGGCAAAAGCAAAACCCTATTTCAAACAAGCCGAGGCGCTCTGGGTCGAATTGGTTCGGGATGCGCCTCAGTATGCGCAATTTCAGCAGTATTTGGAGGTGGTCAGACAATATCTGGCGGGGTTGGAATAGCATTCAAAATAGGTGAAAATCATTGTCATTCCCGCCAGGGAATCTGTACAACAAACGCTTGAACGGGCAAGTGCTAGCATGACCTTGTAGATTCTCTTTACCGGCGAGTGTCGTCATTGCATAGCCGTTTTTCGCCCTTTTTTGTCATGCTGGACAAGGTGCGACAATCCCTGTTTTTTCCCTTCAAACCCGGGCTTCAGCCCGGGGACTGGGCCAAAGATCGCACTTGTCGGTGTACATACACTATGTGCGCAGATGCCAACGAGACTAATAAGTGCAAGAAATATTATGCGAATCCAAGGCTCGGCGGTATCACGAATGACAACAAAAAAGCGAACGGCAAGGATCGTAAAGTCAGACAGTCGCACAGTCGCCCCCGCGCTCCGTAGCGATGCGGTTTCATACCCATCGCGAAGGAGCGCTCCCCGGTCATCGATATTGTCTAAGACAATCCCTGCCGGTCATTGAGCGGAGTCGAAATGACCGCTTACATGGCCATCACCGTATAAGCCATGATTTTCCGGCGGCTAAAGCCCGCCGGTACGTTATCGTGTAGCTATCATGACTTTGTAGATTCTCTTCGAGAATGACAAACGAAAAAGCGAACGGCAAGGATTGTAAAAGTCATACAGTCGTACAGTCGCACAGTCACAAAGTCGCACTTCAGCTCCGCTCAACGAACGGCTCAGGTCGCTCTCCAGACCTTGAAAAAAGCTACGCACTGTGTAGCCAATTCCAACGGCGTAGCGGCTAAGACGGTGGATTTGTCGATGCAATTTGTTACACAGTGTGTAGCAAATTGACCTGGCTTTATTTTGCCCACCGAAAAAGAACTCGCCGAAGAACTCCACCGCAAACGGCAGTGGCTTATTGAGCGGCTTAAATCCTGATTTGTATCCTTTTAAACCATGCTATCCCCGGTTCAGACCTTGCAAGGTTTTCTTAGCATCATTCCTTGAAAACCTTGCAAGGTCTTTCCAAGGCCATCACCGTAAAAGCCACGATTTTCCGGCGGCTAAAGCCCGCCGGTACGGTATCGTGCAGCCATCATGATGTTGTAGATTCTCTTCGGGAATGACAAACAAAAAAGCGAACGGCAAGGATCGTAAAGTCGTACAGTCCCAAAGTCACCCCCTCGCCAAGTCGCCTGGTCAAGACCTCTTGGCCCAGTCGCGAATCGTACAGTCGTAAAGTCGTACAGTCCCAAAGTCACCCCCTCGCCAAGTCGCCTGGTCGAGACCTCTTGGCCCAGTCGCGAATCGTACAGTCGTAAAGTCGTACAGTCCCAAAGTCACCCCCTCGCCAAGTCGCCTGGTCGAGACCTCTTGGCCCAGCCGCGAATCGTACAGTCGTAAAGTCGTACAGTCCCAAAGTCACCCCCTCTCACCCTCCAAACTCGGCGGCAGCAACTTGTACAACACCGGCGTGACCAGTCGCGACAACAGCGTAGAACTGATGAGGCCGCCGATGAGCACCAGGGCCAGCGGAGAGTACAGCGGACTGAACTCCAACACCAGCGGGATAAGGCCGCCGATGGCCGTGAGCGAAGTGAGCACAATGGGTACGAAACGGATTTCGCCGGCTTCCTGGATGGCTTCGTCCAAGCCTTTGCCCTGCTCGCGCAGTTGGTTGGTGAAGTCCACCAGCAGGATCGAGTTTTTGACCTCGATGCCCGCCAGGGCGATCAGGCCTACGACGGCGGTAAATGATAGCGTATTGCCGGTGAGCAACAGGATGAGGATGGCGCCGATGATGCCCAGTGGGATTACCGATAATACGATTAGCGTGCTTTTGAAGGTTTTAAATTCGAGAATTAACACGCCGATCAATCCGAATACGGTGATCAGGATGATTAGACCGATGCCCGAAAAACTCTCCTGCTGGCTTTCTACTTCGCCGGCTACTACGTAATTGAACCCTTCCGGGAATTTGAAGTCCTTCAGTTTTTGCTGCAACTCCGCGTTGATGTCGCCGGTGAGGTAGCCCGATTGTACCAGGGCGGTGATGGTCACGTAGCGCTCTTTGTTGTAGTGGCGGATCGTATTTGCGGAGGTTTCGAGTTCTACGTCGGCCACCTGGCGGACCGGGATGGCCGTGCCTGCCAGGTTATTTACGTAGAGCCTGTCGAAGACGCCGAGGTCGGGGGTGGCCGATTGCTTGGGCAGGGTCAACAGCATGGTGTATTCTTCGCCCTGGTCATCGCGGAAGACGCCCAGGTCGAGCCCGGCAATGCCCATGCGCACGGTGCGGTCGATTTCGGCTACGGGTACGCCCAGCGCAGCGGCTTTTTCTTTGTTGATGCGTACAGCCAGGTCGGTTTTCTGGGTTTTCAGTGGGTTGTTTACGTAAATGGCGCCCGGCGTAGTAGCAATCAGGTTTTCGATGCCACCGGCGACAGTTCGCAGCGAATCGAGGTTTTCGCCAAAGATGCGTATCGCAATGGGCGCTTCTATCGGCGGCCCCTGCTCGAAGTTTTGCACTACTATTTTTGAGTTGGGAAACAAGCGGAAGCTGTCGCGCAATTGATCAATAAACGCTTCTTTTTCATCGGGGTCCATCTCGTATAGTTGCACAAATATCTGTCCGGTATTTTCGGCGCCTTTGTTAGGGAATACGTTGTAGTATACCTGCGGATGTCCCTGGCCTACATTCGAGGCATAAGATTTCACCTGCTCCTGCCGGCCCAATACGCCTTCTATGTGCCTCACCACCCTGTCGGTCTCGTACATGTTGCTGCCGTCGGGGGTTTCCACATTGACCATAAACATCGGGCGCTCGGATGCCGGAAAAAGACTGAAGCCGACTACGGGCACCAGCATCACCGAACCCGCAAAAATAGAGCCTGCCACGGCAAGCGTCATCCAGGGGTGGCGCAGCGATACGGTCAGCAATTTGCTATAGCTCATGCTGATGCCTTTTTTGAACGCGCGGTATACCAGGTTGCCTTCGGCGTGTTCTTTGTCGCTAAGCAGGCGGCTCGACAGGAAGGGCACAATCGTAATCGATACCAATAGCGAGGCCAGGATGGTGGTGACTACCGCCATAGGCAAGCTGCGGATGAAGTCGCCCGAGCTTTCCGGCAGGTAGATCAACGGCAGGAATGCCAATACCAGTGTGGCGGTACAACCCATAACGGCTTTGCCGATCTGCCGGGTGGCCGCGATGGCGGCTTCTCGTCGCGACAACCCCAAACGCATATGCCGTTCGATATTTTCCACCACCACAATGCTGTCGTCTACCAGGATACCCAGCGCCACAATAAGTCCTACGATACTCAACTGGTTGAGGGTGTACCCAAATGCGTTGAGCATGGTGAGGCCGATAGCAATCGACAGCGGGATGGAGATCATTACCACCAGCGAGGCGCGTATGCCCAGGGGCAATAGCGTGATGAGCACCAGCAGAATAGCGATGGCAAAATCTTTGGCGAAGCGCCCCAGTCGTTTTTCTACGCTGGCGCTTTGGTCAAAAATTTTGTAGTAGTCGATATTGGCCGGCATTTGTTGTTCAAATTTTTCCAGCACCGGCAACACCTGGTCGCGCACGCCAAAGATATTCTGCCCTTTTTTCTGGGCTGCGGTCACAAACACGGCGCGGTGGCCGTTGATGCGGGTGAGGTGTTTTTCCTGCTCGTAGTCCATTCGCACGTCGGCGATGTCTTTGAGGTACACCACCTGCCCGTTGGCGGCATATACGATGGTATTGGCGATTTCGTCGACAGACTTATAGTTGCCGCTGGTCTTCACGTTAAACTTGCGGGTATTCAGGTTGAGGCTGCCGCCGGGGATCGTCAGGTTTTCGCTTTGCAGGGCTCCCATCACGGCGTTGACGGGGATGCGTTGCTGCGCCATCTTTTCCGCATTCAACGCGATTCGCACCTGTTGCTCGGGAAAACCGTAGATCTCTACATTCTTCAGCGATTTGATCTTTTCGAGTTCCGTCGACAATTCTTCGGCTTCTTCTTTGAGTTGCTTGTAAGAAGCCGTTTCGCTGATGAGCGCTACCTGGAAGATGTTGACGTTGTTGGGACTCAGCTTTTCTACGTCGATGCGGTAAATATCCTGGGGAAGGTCTTTTTGCAGTGCATTTACTTCGCGAATCACCTCCTGGTATTTCTCGTCGGTATCGACGCCGTATTCGTATTCAACGCGAATCACGGCCAGGCCGTCGCTGATATCGGTGATAATGTCCTTTACGTTTTCGAGTTCGTTAAACTTCTTCTCCATGGGGTCTACCACCTGCTCTTCGATGTCGGCAGGGGTAGCGCCCGGGTATACGGCTGCGACGAGGAAACCCGGGAAGACGGGTTCGGGGTCTTCGCCTTTTGGCATGCTAAACAGCGAAAAAATGCCCAGCGCCAGCACGCCCAGGAAGACGACCAGGGTAAACTGGTAGTTTTTGACAGAAAATTCAGCAATTTTCATAATGGGTGTTATTTGGCGTTGGTCAATTGATAATCTTAATGCGGGCATCGGCGCTGAGGTAGGCTGAGCCTTCGGTAATCACTTTGTCGCCGGCTTTGAGCCCCGATGCCAGCATGGCTTTGTCGTTGCGCAGGAAAGCGATTCGCACGGGTATTTTTTTGGCCTTGTCGCCATCGGCCACAAAGACAAAGGCATTGAGGCCGTTGCCTTCTACGATGGCGTCGACGGGCACGCTGACGTACGAGCTGCCCTGGGCGCCTTCGAGGCGCACGGTGGCAAACATGCCGTAGCTAAACCGCTTGCCGCCCGGGTTAAAGCTGAATTCTACCGGGTACAAGCCCGTAGCGGGATCGGCGCTTTGCGGAATTTGGCTGAGGGTACCGGTAAAAGTCTGCCCGGGATAAGCGTCGAAAGTGATTTGAGCGCGCTGGCCATTGCGCAAGCGCACAAAATCTTTGTCGGTCACCCCTGCGCGCACTACCCAGTCGCCCGCGCCGGCGTGCATCACGTAGACAGGCGTACCGGGGCCCGCCACTTCGCCTTCGTTCATCAACTTCATCAGGATTACGCCGCTGATGGGGGCCCTGATTTCGGAATACGCCTGGTTGAACTGCACGATCGACAGTTGTTCTTTGGCGAGGTTGAGGGCCGTAGTAGCGTTTTGCACTTGTTCGAGGGTCGCGACCGAGTCTTTAAACAGGTTTTGCGCGCGTTTGAGGTCGCGCTCGGCCTTGGCTACGCCTTCGCGGGCTTGCGTCACGCCTGCATTGATCTCGGTGAGGTTGAGGCGGGCCAGCAACTGGCCTTTTTTCACCAGGGCGCCTTCTTCTACCAGCAATTGATCGATTACGCCGCCGGTTTTAAACGAAAGCCGCGCTTCGGTAGCCGAGCTTACCAGTCCGGAAGCGGTTACCGGCTCTGACAGGGTTTGCATTTCGGCGGCTACTACGCGCACGGCAATTTCTTCCTGCTTAACCGGCAGCGGGGTCTTTTCTTCGGCATCGGAGTGGTTGCCGCACATCGTGATCAGAAAGAGGAGTCCCACGGCCATAAGGGGGACTATAATGGAAACCAACTTTTTCATGGTTGTTAGCATTTTTTGGTGAACGATCTAATAATTGTATTAGTAGGGTTTAGCGCTTTTCAATCAAACATTCAACATCAAGCATTAAAAATTATTTTGCGCGTTCCATACCTGCCCAGTTCGACCAAACCTTGAGCAGATACAGCGATTGTTGTAAGCGAGCCTGGGTAAGTTCGTTGCGGGCGTCGAGGAATTCGATATAGAGGGCTTGTCCTTCGCGGTAGCGCTTTTCGATATCGCGGTAATAGCGCGCGGCGGATTCCACCTGGCTTTTGGTACTATTAAAAACTTCCAGCGCCGATTGGTACGAGCGCAGGCTGTTTTCCCACTGCAGGTTGAGCTGGCCGGCTACGTAAGCTTGTTGGGAAGCTGAGGCGGCCACTTCCATTTGGGCTTGTTTCACTTTAGCCACGTTGGTGTTGCCGCTGTAGAGGGGCAGTTCGATCGACAAACCGCCTAACACATAAAGAGAGCCGTTGCCCACCTCAAAATCGAATCCCTGGGAGCCGGCGTCGAGGAAGGCGTTCACCCGGGGCAGCTTGTACGTTTGCTTCCATTTCAGGTTGGTCTCCTGCATGGCGTTGACAAGGGCAAGCTGGCGCAACTCTTCGCGGCTGCCGGGCGTGCCGGTCACCTGCCGAGGGAACGGATAGTTGATATCCGTAAACGTCGGATCGGCTTCGATTGCGGAATCGAGGGGCCGGTTGAGCAGGAAATTGAAATAAGAAGCTGCATTGCGTGCATTGTTTTCGGCCTCCGCGATCTGGGCTTCCATCTTCGTGATCTCGTTGGCTGCGCGGGTAACTACCGTGTAATTGGCCACGCCGTTGTCGAATAGTTTTTGGTTGACGCGGCGGCTTTCCTGCAGTAGTCCCAAGGCTTCCCGGTAGATAGAAACGGCCTGTTGCGCCTGCAGGTAGTTGAAATAAGCCACCCTGATTTCTTCGGTGAGAGATTTTTGCGCTACCGCAATATCGAGTTCACTCAGATTGGTCATCTGCTCCTTGATCTGTTTGTTGTAGCGAACGTCGGGGTTATAAAGCGGGTATGCCGCGCGTAGTTTGAGGTCGTAAAAATTGTTGGGATTGAGTTGTTCGTTCACGTTTTCCAACTGCGGGAAAGAGTTGGTGCCCGTCAATTCGTTGAGGGTTGTATAGACGGGGTTTAGCATATCGCCAACCGGAATGCTGATCGTGCGGCCGCCGGCGGCGAGCGTATAGGAGCCGTTGAGCGATACCGAAGGCAGTCCGAGTCCTTTGGCTTCTTCCAGCGCGTGCCGGCGCTGTTGGCCCTGGTAGTTTTGTTGTTTGATGCGCTCATTTTGTCCGAGGCCTTCGCGGATATAGGCGTCGAGAATGGCGCTTTGTGCCGGGGTTTGTTGTACCGCCAATGCCCAGACCATCAGGATTGTCAGGCTTACGAATATTGGGTGCGATTTCATAACAAATGTTAATTAAATGAACGTCATTTAGTTGTATAATAATACTCCCCCTGTTCGCCGCAAGGCAAAAGGAGGAATTACTTCTTCATCAAATCAAGCCAGGTATTTACGCCGGTGAAAATGAGTGCGCGACTTTCCTCGTCGCTGAGGTCGAGTGCTCGCAGGCGGCAGCGGGTATACAGCGACACCATGCCGTGTACAAAAGACCAGCAGAAAAAGGTAAGCGCCTTGGGTTCCTGCTCAATGATTAGTCCTTTTTGCATGCAGTCTTCGATGGCGTATTGCAGGAAATCGAATGCTTTTCGGCCCGTATCCCAATTGCAGTGGTCTTCGTAATAATTGAGCGGTTCGAGCGAGTTGAACATCAGGTTGTAGTACTGGGGGTGTTCAAAGCAAAAGCGCACGTATTCCAGCGCGACGAGCCTCAGTCGCTCCAGGGGGTCGGCCACGGCGGCCACCTTTGACATTTCCTTCATCAGCAGGCCGAATCCCAACTCGTGCACAGCGTGCAGGAGCTCGTCTTTGTCCTTGAAATACAGGTAAATCGTAGCCGGGCTGTATTCTATACGCTCTGCAATGCTACGCATCGAGGTGCGTTCGTAGCCTTCTTCGGCAAAGATCCGCGCCGCCGCGTCTACGATCAGGTCGCGTTTTTCCTGTTTTTCCCGTTCTTTTCTTTCTGCTATACCCATGTTTTGAGACTTTGGGACTACCTAGTTTAGGTGAACGGTGAACGTTCACCCTACCGAATTTTCTATTTCTAAACGAACGCAATTTACTGAACATTGTTTAGTAAGCAAATGGCCTTCATCTAAAATCGGACAAATCCGCGTAATTTTCCGACTGAATACGCTACAAGTATAGACGGGAATTGCCCCGGAGTCAAGGGTTATTTGATGAATTGCAGAATTGGCAGGGTGAAGTGTAAATTACGAATTACGAATTACGGAATTACGAATTACAAATTAGGGAATTACGAATTTATAATATTAAAATCATTCGTAATTCGTAATTCGTAATTCGCCATTCGTAATTACTAACTAATCCTATTCCAGGCCGAAAAGCGTTTTTGGGTTTGATCAAGGAAATCGCGTAGCACCTGGTGTTCAGGCAGCGCAAGTTGGGGGTCGGCGTCGAGGATGAGGGTGGCAGTTTCGCGGGCGGCCTGGAGGATGCGGCCGTCCTTGGCGAGGTCGGCAATGCGCAGATTGAGCGCGCCGCTTTGCTGAGTGCCTTCGAGGTCGCCGGGGCCGCGCAGGCGCAGGTCGGCTTCGGCGATATCAAAGCCGTTATTTGTGCTGCACATAATCTGGATGCGCTCGCGGCTATCGGCGCTCAGCTTGTAGCTCGACAAGAGCACGCAAAACGACTGCTCGGCGCCCCTACCCACGCGGCCGCGCAACTGGTGGAGCTGCGACAAGCCGAAGCGCTCCGTATTTTCGATCACCATCACCGAAGCGTTGGGCACATTCACGCCCACTTCGATCACCGTAGTGGCCACCATAATCTGGGTAGCGCCGTTCACAAAACGCTGCATCTCGAAGTCTTTGTCGGCGGGTTTCATCCTGCCGTGCACAATGCTGATCTGGTATTCTGGCGGTGGGAATTCGCGCTGCAGTGCCTCGTAGCCCTCCTGCAGGTTTTGCAGGTCGAGTTTTTCAGATTCTTCGATAAGCGGATACACCACATAAATCTGGCGGCCTTTGGCGATCTCTTCGCGCATAAACCCGATGACGCGCATGCGGTGGTGTTCGGTGCGGTGCGTGGTGACGATATCCTTGCGGCCTGGCGGCAGTTCGTCGATAACCGACACGTCGAGGTCGCCGTAGAGGGTCATGGCCAGCGTGCGGGGAATGGGCGTGGCGGTCATCACGAGCACGTGAGGCGGATAGGGCTTGCTTTTGGCCCAGAGGCGGGCGCGCTGGGCCACGCCGAAGCGGTGTTGTTCGTCGGTGATGGCGAGGCCCAGGTTTTTAAACACCACGGGGTCTTCGATCAGGGCATGCGTGCCGATGAGCAAGTGGATGTCGCCGGCTTCCAGATCTTTGAGGAGCTGGCTGCGTTTTTTGCCTTTAACGTTGCCCGACAGGAAGGCAACTCCGATGTCCATGCCGTCCAAGTATTCGCTGATGGCATTGTAGTGTTGCTGGGCCAGGATTTCGGTAGGCGCCATGATGCAGGCCTGGAAGCCGTTGTCAATGGCCATGAGAGCGCACATCAGGGCTACGATGGTTTTGCCGCTGCCCACGTCGCCTTGCAGCAGGCGGTTCATTTGGACGCCCGTGGCGAAATCGCGGCGGATTTCTTTGATCACCCGCTTTTGGGCGTTGGTGAGTTCGAAGGGCAGTTTTTCATTAAAAAATAAATTAAACTGCTCGCCAATTTTATCAAAAACATACCCCCTTACTTCGGTTTTGCGCCTTCGCTTGAGTTGGAGGAGGCGCAATTGCAAAAAGAATAGTTCTTCAAATTTCAGCCGGTTGCGGGCGGCGTCGAGTTCCTGCTGGTTTTGCGGAAAATGTATACTGCGCAAGGCTTGAAAGCGGGAGGGGAAGCGGTATTGCTGCAAAATGCCGGCGGGCATATTTTCGGGTAAGTCTTGCGGACCGAGGCGCTCCAATAAGATAGTCATCAGCCGGCGGCGTGCCTTTGCATCGAGTCCTTTGGCGTTGAGCTTTTCGGTGCTGGGGTATACCGGCACGAAGGTGCTCGATTTCTGGGTGTTGTCGGCAGCGGCCACCTCCATTTCGGGGTGGGCGATGTTGAGCTGGTCTCTGAAAGCGTTCACCTTGCCGAAAACGACGTATTCGGTACCCACTACCAGCGCTTTTTCCAGCCAGTTGATACCCGTAAACCAGACTAACTCGATAGCGCCCGACTCATCGCGAAACACCCCGGTGAGGCGTTTTTTGCGGCCATCTCCTACCACATTAAGGCGGCGCAATATGCCACGCAGTTGCACCACGCCGCTATCTTCATTCAGATCGGCGATGCGGTGAAACTGTGTTTTGTCGATGTATCGAAACGGAAATTGGAACAATAAATCTTCGAAAGTATGGATATCGAGTTCTTTGCGAAATAACTCCCCCCGCGAAGGCCCAACGCCTTTCAGGTATTCGATCGGACTTTCGAGGAGGGAGGAGGGCATGTGAATATTTCAAGTGTTTGTGGACAAAAATATAGCGCAAAGGGACCTCGTTTTATCGGCACTCCGTTAGGTTGTTAGCGCATTATCAAGCGCATATCGCATCCTGATTTCGCTTAACTCTCCTTTTGCGTATTGAAGCGCCTGTTTGAAACTCTCCTGGTCGTCGAGGAAATTTTGCAGCATATTTTGGTAATAGTTAATCGCTTCCGATAAATTCTGAATAAATGATTGGTAGTAGTTTCGTCGTTTTGTGTCTGAAGTGACTCCGTTCTCTTTCACCAATTGTTCTTTCAGATAGTTGATATACAATTTCATCTCAGCCAGGAACACGTGAGGTCGCTGTTTATTAGTAACCAGATTGGTTCGGCCATAGATGTGGTCGGTCATGGCTTTCAAGGATACAATCTTCGAAAAATTCACAATATTAGGTCCGGGACAAATATTCACGGCTTTCAGATTTTTCAGAAAAGGTTCGTCGTAAGATAAAGCTGCGGCATTGCTAAGCCCCACGCACAAGCACTCTTTACCCAACACATCGGCTTTTTGAGCTTCGAATTCCTGATCTGGCAATTGCAAAGATTTCAAATGGGCTAATTTCAGTTCCTGGTAGCGGTGTGATGCCGTGCAGATCGGCTCTTTGGTAAATTCCGTATTAAAGCTCAAATGTTTTTCTGTGCAAGGGCTGCCAGGTTTGCCGTTGGCGATCCGCTTTTGCTTTTCCAATTCGGCGGTAGTGCCGTGCAAAAAATAAAAACGAACGCCAAGCGGAGAGTAGTTGCTGAGGGATATATCTTTTTCTTCGGCTGCGCTCAACAAGTTTAGCGTGTGCGTATCAACGGTTGTGGCCTCCGGCACTAACAGGAACGGCGTGCCCCATCCGGTACTCGACACATTATAATACTGACGAAAAAGCCTGTCTTCTTCGTGGGTGCCGATTCCCCCTTGCACTGATATTTGAATACCGGGGTGGTGCGTAAAATTGAGCCCATTTTTTTTATTAATGGCCGGCTTAAATATCTCGAAAATAGTTTCTTCCAATTCCTGTTTTTTTGTCTTGAATTCTTCGAGTATGGGCCCAAGCAAGTGACCTTCGGTAGCAAAGGCATGACCCCCGCAGTTCAATCCGGATTCAATTCTAAACTCGCTTACCCATATCCCTTTTTTTGCTAAAAATTTGCCCTGGATAAGGGCCGAACGGAAATCGCTCACCTTTATGACCACTTTTTTCCTGAATTCGAAATTGATATCTGGGTCAAAAGTATCGATCTGCTCGAGGTAACTGAAAACGCGCGGGTTCATCCCCGCAGAGAAAATGATGGAAGAATTAGTGAGTTCGCTGTTGATATATCCGCGCAGGGCGGAGACTACGTCTGATCCGTCGGGTATGACGCGCCCTTCTTTGTCAAAAGCGTCACGGTCGGCTTTCGTCATCACATTCACATCTATACTGCCCGGCACGAGTTGTGTTCTCAAATAATCTTGTTTGGCTTTTTTCTCTTTTTCATCGGTAGTATGCCTCATTTCTTCGTAAAGTTTTCTCAGCATGCTGTCTTGCGGCAGCATTTCAAAATACTTTACGATTTCCGAGCCGTGCTCCATAGCCTCTGACTTGAGTTTCTGCATTTGTTGCTGCACGATAGTGTTTACCAGGTTCAGGTAGTCCGTGATCCTTTTTGCCCGATAATCCGGTTCGCGGTGGCTTATAGGCTGATAGACCTGGTTAATGCTCGGATAATAATGCCTTCGCATCATCTCGATCAGGCGATCTTCCATCAGCGAAATGACAGAGGAGATGCCAAATCTGGCCACTTTGATTGGCGAATCAATGGTAAAGGCAAGTCCCATTACGGGAATATGAAAAGTATGCTCGGATTTGTGATTCATG
>Ga0058865_1083167_pt1 | contig 13957 bp, 11 predicted proteins | sample TNRReaAnaerobRNA_2_FD_61085 | JGI IMG/M metagenome (GOLD analysis project Ga0058865, IMG submission 61085) | Wastewater treatment Type I Accumulibacter community from EBPR Bioreactor in Madison, WI, USA - TNR Reactor, Time C-32min-Anaerobic_ RNA... | ecosystem: Engineered > Bioreactor > EBPR >...
GTTCATTGTAAAAAGACAAAACAGACGACAGAATGACTATGGAATTTTTGCTGCATAAAGACAAGAAAGAAAACAAGGAAGAAGCCCGACATACAAAAGCAAGAGTTTGGCAGCCCTTCCCTGTAAGCCTCGCTTCGCTGCCAAACACATGCTTTTCTCCCGCCGCGCCAGCCGATGAAAATTTTGTGATACACTTACGACCAATTTCGCATGAAGATTTAACTAATTTTAGGAGTCACTATCAGAAAAAGTTAGTATCTTTGCACCATGATTAAAAAATTAACAGCATTTAGTTTTATTCTTTTAGCCAATATAATTTTATTGGCTCATGCTGTTTTTCCTCACCATCACCACGAACAACTAGTTTGCATTGAACGTACACATTGCGTAGATGATGCTACACCCCACACACAGAAATCACCAGAACACAACCATCAACACGATGGTGCTGACAATACAACTTGTGTAATCAATCAAGCTGTAATCATTTCTTCATCACAGGCAAGATTTGTAAATAATTGCGACAATTGTTCTGACAATCATAATCACGATTTTTATAATCTTTCAAACTTTGGGTACATTGACTTACTGCCAGTCTCGGAAGTTATAACATACATTCCTGAATTTTCTTCATTTTTAATTTCATATGTAACCACTTCACTTGGGTTACGTGCTCCCCCGGTAGTTTAAATTTTTAGACTTTTTATTTCACTACTCTGCTATTTGCTTAGCAGTAAAGTGTATGTTTTTTAAAAATTTAAACAATTATCAATATGAACAACAAGATATTTTTGGGTGTGCTGTTAGCACTTGTAATTGCATCATGCAGTCCATCCGGTCATGAAAAAGAGAAACATGACGAACATGAAGAAGTAAAATTCCAATATACTTCATATAGCCCCAACTTTGAATTATTCGCCGAAGCCGATGCCTTTATCGTTGGAGAGAAAGCAAATGTGCTTTCGCACTTTTCAATGTTGCCCGATTTTAAAGCAGTTGAGAAAGGCAAAATCACCATTACACTTTCTGTAAATGGGAAAGAAACAAAACAAACCCTCAGCGAACCCACTCGTAAAGGGATTTACAGTTTCGATATTCAGCCAGAAACACAGGGGAAAGGACAATTAACATTTGAAATTACCAACGACAAAGGCATTTTCGTAGTTACCATACCAGAAGTTAATGTGTTTGCAAATGACGAAGAAGCCCACGAAGCTTCCAAAAAAATTGTTATTTCAAAAACCAATACAACGGTTTTCACCAAAGAACAATCGTGGAAAATAGACTTTGCAACAGCGCTTCCCACATCAGAGTCATTCGGACAAGTGATTAAAACCACAGCATTGGTTCAGTCTGCACAGGGCAATGAGTTTGTTATTTCTGCAAAAACAAATGGAATTGTACTTTTTAATTCAGGTGTTTTGCTCGAAGGTCGAGATGTTTCCGCAGGTCAATCATTATTTACCATATCGGGTAACAATTTTGCAGACAACAGTATCGCTGTAAAATATTCCGAAGCCAAAAATAATTATGAAAAAGCAAATGCCGATTACGAAAGAGTAAAGGAACTGATTAAAGACAAAATTGTTTCGGAAAAGGATTTGCTCATAGCAAAAAATCAATTTGAGAATGCAAAGGCTGTTTACGACAACCTTAGTAAAAACTTTACCCCATCAGGACAAACTATTACAAGTCCGCAAGCGGGTTTCATTAAACAGGTATTTGTAAAAAACGGTGCTTATGTCGAGGCTGGTCAGCCCATTGCTATTGTTTCTCAAAACAAATCCCTTGTCCTTAATGCTGAAGTACCATCAAAATATGCATCTGTCTTGGCAAATATCAAAACTGCCAATATCAGGACTATAAATGATTATCGTTTATTTTCTCTTGAAGAGCTAAATGGCAAGGTGCTTTCGTACGGTAAAGCTGCAAATAGCGACAATTACCTAATACCAGTGGTCTTAGAGGTGGAGAACAACGGAAGTTTTGTATCTGGCAATTTTGTAGAAATTTTTCTAAAATTATTCTCTAACAATCTTGCTTTGGTAATACCAACAACATCTCTTTTAGAAGAACAGGGTAGTTTCTTTGTATGGGTACAGGTTACCCCCGAACTCTTTGAAAAAAGGGAGGTTGTCATTGGCGGAACTGATGGAATTAATACCGAAATAAAGAGAGGTATTACTATCAATGAAAGAGTTGTTGTCCGTGGTGCAATGCTTATTAAGTTGGCTCAAGCGACAGGTACGTTAGATGCTCATTCTGGTCATGTTCATTAATCCGTAAAACCATGTTAAATAATATTATAAAATTCTCACTGAACAACAAATATTTGATTTTGTTGGCTTCGGTGGTGTTGGTGGTTTTCGGGATGAGAACCGCTACGAATATGGACGTGGATGTATTTCCCGACCTCACAGCCCCTACGGTTGTGGTAATGACTGATGCGCACGGTATGGCTTCCGAAGAAGTTGAAAAACTGGTTACATTTCCTATTGAGGCAGCCGTAAATGGTGCTACCGATGTTCGCCGTGTTCGCTCAGCTTCATCTCAAGGTTTCTCATTTGTTTGGATTGAATTTGACTGGGGAACCGATGTTTTTAAAGCCCGACAGATAGTTAGCGAAAAGCTTATTAGCGTTTCCTCTCGTATGCCTTTGGGTGTTGGACAACCTGTTTTAGCACCACAATCGAGTGTAATGGGCGAAATATTTTTCGTTGGCATACAGTCTGACAGTACCAGCATGATGGATTTGCGCACCATTGCAGAATGGAACGTGAAACCTCTTATTCTTGCAACTGGTGGAGTTTCGCAGGTTACTATTATCGGAGGCGATTACAAACAATATCAGGTGTTGGTAAATCCGCAGAAAATGAATTTCTACAGGGTTTCAATAGCTGAACTTTCTGAAATATGTAAGGGAATAAGCCAAAATTCAACAGGTGGAGTTTTACGTGAATTTGGCAACGAATACGTTGTGCGTGGTATGGCTCGTTCGTCCGATGTAGATGTTTTAGGGAATACGTTTATAAAATCAGTAAACGGCAAAGCTGTTCGTATTAACGATGTTGCAGAGGTAAAAATCGGAGGTGCACCCAAAATGGGTTACGCTTCGGGTAGTGCAAAACCTGCAATTATTGTTTCCATTTCTAAACAGCCAAACGCCAATACGCTCGATGTAACCCAACGGATAGAAAAAAATCTTTTGGAGCTTAAAAAAACCTTGCCTGCCGATGTTAAAATTGATACTAAAATATTCCGTCAGGCAGATTTTATCGAAACTTCAGTTAATAACGTCCAAAATGCACTTATCGAGGGCGGTATTTTTGTTGTCATTATTTTATTTCTTTTTCTCGGCAGTTTCCGAACTACGCTTATTTCACTATTAGCAATTCCATTATCATTATTGGGTGCAATTTTAGTACTTAAATATCTTGGGTTTACCATTAATACTATGAGTCTTGGTGGAATGGCTATTGCTGTTGGTGCATTGGTTGACGATGCTATTATTGACGTGGAGAATGTGTATAAACGGCTTAGACAAAACAGGTTAAAACCCGAAAGCGAACAGCAATCTGCTTTTACTGTGGTATTTGAAGCTTCTAAAGAAATACGGGCATCCATCCTGAATGCAACATTAATTATTATTGTGGCTTTTTTACCCCTGTTTTTCCTTTCGGGAATGGAGGGGCGTATGTTGCAACCTCTAGGAATAGCTTTTGTGGTTTCTTTGTTTGTGTCGCTTGTAGTAGCCATGACATTAACACCGCTTTTAGCAAAAATGTTGCTTTCTAACGAAAAGTACCTCGCCAAAAACGAGAAAGAAAAATGGCTGGTGCGTAAACTCACAAGTAATTACGAAAAATCCCTGATATGGTCTTTAAATCATAAGAAAGCTATTCTATCTTCTGTATTAGGCGTATTCGTTGCCACCTTGTTTATTTTCGCATCGTTCGGTCGAAGCTTTTTACCCGAATTTAACGAAGGAGCTTTAACCTTATCGGTAGTAACAAAGCCCGGAGCATCGCTCGAAGAAAGTAACCGCTTAGGCAATCTTGTTGAAACCGAACTACTGGCAATTCCCGAAGTGTCTAGTACTGCTCGCCGTACAGGCAGGGGAGAACTCGATGAACATTCGCAAACTACCAATAGCGCTGAAATTGATGTAAACTTTACATTAAAAGACCGCAGTCAACAGGATTTTATGGCTGATGTTCGCGAAACATTATCTAAAATTCCTGGCATTGCTTATACCGTAGGTCAGCCGCTTGGGCATCGTATCGACCATATGCTTTCGGGGACACGGGCAAATATTGCAATTAAACTCTTTGGCACCGACCTTAATAAAATGTTTACAATAGGAACTCAAATTAAAAACGCCATTGTTGATGTTGAAGGTCTGGTTGATGTGAATGTTGACCAACAGGTTGAGATACCTCAAATTCAAATCCGTGCCAATCGTGATATGTTGGCACAGTATGGAATTACCATCGAACAATTCAACGAATTTGTTGATATTGCTTTTGGTGGCGAAAAACTGGCTGATATTTACGAAGGGCAACGCAGTTTCGATTTGGTACTACGATTAAATAATGATTATACTCAAACCCTCGAAGGAATCCGTACTGCCCTTATTGATACCGAAAACGGCAAAAAAGTTCCGTTGGAACAGGTTGCCGAAATTGTTTCCGTTTCGGGTCCAAGTTCAATAAGCCGTGAGAATGTGCAACGTAAGATTGTAATTTCGGCTAACGTTGCCGAACGTGATTTGCGCAGTGTTGTAGAGGATATTCAGAAAAATATCAACGAGAAAATTACCCTGCCCGAAGGCTACCGAGTAGAATACGGCGGACAGTTTGAGAGCGAAGCAAAAGCATCAAGAACGCTTATGCTCACCTCAATTATTGCTATAATTATTATATTCTTGTTGCTCTATCAGGAGTTTAAAAACTTCAAACTGGCAGGTATTATATTGCTCAATTTGCCGTTGGCTCTTATTGGTGGTGTATTTGCCATTTGGTTTACTTCGGGTATTCTTAGTATCCCTGCTATTATTGGTTTTATAACGCTTTTTGGTATTGCCACCCGAAACGGTATTTTGCTTATTTCAAATTACCAAAGGCTGCAATTCAAAGGCATTTCGCTTCACGAAACAGTTACCAAAGGTTCGTCCGACCGTCTGAATGCAATTCTTATGACAGCCCTCACCGCTGCCCTTGCTCTCATTCCGTTGGCTTTGCGTGGCGACCTCTCGGGCAACGAAATTCAAAGCCCTATGGCAAAAGTTATTTTGGGAGGTTTGCTCACATCAACCATACTCAATATATACATTGTGCCAATAGTGTACAGTATTTTAAACAATCGTGGAATTATTAAAACCAAAAAACAATGAAAAGAGCAATATTAATATCAGCAATAATGGTATTAGGTTTTAATCTGTTTGCACAAAACACTATCAACAATGTTTTGTCAGAAGTAGAAAAAAACAATACCACCCTTTCGGCTTACCGCAAAAGCATTGATGCCGAAAAAATCGGAAACAAAACAGGGCTTACACCGCAAAATCCCGAAGTGGAGTTTAATTACTTGTGGGGTAGCCCCTCGGCTATAGGCAACCGTACCGACTTTAGCGTTAAGCAATCGTTCGATTTTCCAACAGCATATTCATATAAGAATCAAATCTCGAATTTGAAAAACGAACAAGCCGAACTGGAATACAAAAAGCAACGTAACGAAGTGTTGTATCAAACCCGAGTGGTTTGTGTAAAACTAACCTATTACAATTCTTTAATAGTTGAATTAAGTAAACGCCACGCAAATGCTCAGAAAGTTGCCGATGCCTACAAAGCCAAATACAATACGGGCGATGTTGGTATTTTGGAATTCAACAAAGCACAGGTAAACCTTTTGAATGTTACCAAAGAAATGGAGAATAATGAGATTGAACGAAACGCCCTATTGTCTGAATTAACCACGCTCAACGGGGGCAATGCAATCAATTTTACCGATAGCTTGTTTTCGTTGCAAACTATTCCTGCCGATTTCGAACAATGGTTTTCCCAAACAGAGGCAAACAATCCGCTTCTGCAATGGGTAAAACAAGAAATTGCCATTTCCGAAAAACAGGTAAAACTCAATACTGCTATGAGTTTGCCAAAGTTTTATGGAGGTTTTATGAGCGAAAATGTTGTTGGGCAGCAGTTTCAGGGCATAACCCTTGGTATTACCATTCCTTTATGGGAAAACAAAAACACCGTAAAGTATGCCAAAGCCAAAACAATTGCCATGCAAAGCGTTGAAGCCGATGCAAAATTGCAGTTTTACAATAGCATGAAAGCAACTCACTCCAAAGTAATTTCATTGCAAACCAATGTTACCGATTATCGTAGCAAACTTGCAATGTACAGCAACAGCGAATTGCTCGAAAAAGCATTCAATAAAGGCGAAATTTCTCTTACCGAGTACATGTACGAACTTTCGTTATATTACGAAAGCATGTATAAATTGCTCGAAATGGAAATGAACTATAATATTTCTTTTGTGGAGCTTAACCGCTACTTGTAATAATTGTTACTAAAAATAAATGAAATGGAACACAATCATTCACACAGTCACGATATTAATTTAGGAAATGCCTTTAAAATAGGCATTTCCATAAATATCGTTTTTATAATTATCGAAGCATCCTATGGTTTTTTGTCAAACTCAATGGCATTGGTTGCCGATGCAGGGCATAACCTCAGCGATGTACTAGCTTTAGTGTTTTCATGGGTTGCGGTAATCCTTTCTCAGCGTAAGCCAACGATAAAGTTTACTTATGGTTTCCGCCGTTCAACCATTCTCATAGCTTTACTAAATACCGTTTTGCTTTTGGCTGCCGTAGTGTTTATCATATGGGAAACCATAGAGCGTATGGGAAAGCCTCTCGAAATTAACTCAAATAGTGTAATTACTATAGCAGCAATAGGAATAGTAGTAAATGGCTTTACTGCTTGGCTTTTTCTTAAAGATAGAAAGCATGATTTAAACATCCGTAGTGCATTTGTTCATTTTATTGCCGATGCATTGGTTTCATTGGGTGTTGTTGTGACTGGTATTATTATGGCGTTCACAGGCATTGTTTGGGTCGATACGTTGGTATCGTTTGCCATCGTTGCGGTAATTCTTTACAGTTTGTACCATTTACTCATCGACTCCGTAAATCTTGCCCTCGATGCCGTTCCAGAAAACGTGAATATCGAAGCAGTGCGAAATTATCTAAAAAGTTTGCCCCAAGTCTCCGACATTCACGACTTGCACATTTGGGCATTAAGCACCACGGATGCAGCCCTTACTGTGCATTTGGTGACCAACACGCAAACCGATGTTTCGTTTATCACTAGCATTCAACTTCAATTACACGAGCAATTCGATATTGACCATGCTACTATACAGGTTGAATACGGAAATAAAGGTTGTGATACAAAATGCAAATAATTTAAAAGTTGTTTCTAAGTCCAGCCCAAAAAACAAGCACATTTGCAATTCGCACAAGCTAACACACTACCCAAAAATTGCAAAAGAGCTTGCTTTGCCATCACACGGACTAAAAGACATTGCAGCAAAAATGAAAGAAAAATGACAAGAGAAATAAACAACGAAACGCCAACAAAGGCTATATGCAATAAGGGTTTCAGAGGTAATTCAAGCATTCTGCCCCGCATAAAATTTCGTGTCGGTGGACAGGAAAGTAGCCCGCAATCCCTTACTGCATATAGCCTCAACCGTTACAAGCAAGCCTAAAAGACGACACAGCAAGAAATGGAAATTTGGCAATACATAGAAATTTTAAGACGACCTAACAAGATTTGGTTTTTCTCAAAGGACAACACCGAAGAGAAAATTAACGCCTTGACTAAAATTGCCAGTGACGGTTATCCAAGTCTTATTTACAGCTTGATAGAATTTCTAAAAGACGACAACAAAGAAATAAGAGAAACCACTTCCAAGACTATTACTCACCTATTCAAAAAGATTGACAGCAAAAAGGGATATTATGACACTCTTAAACATTGCGTAATTTCAAAAATTGATATTGACTTTTACGAAACCAATTTTCCCAAAGAACAATTTGTTGAGTTATTGGCAATAAGTTCATTAAACGGAAGTGGCTACGTAAGAGAAAAAGCGGTTAAAAAACTTTCACAGGTTGACAGTTCAAGAGCTATACAATTCTTAATCTATCGTTTAGCCGATTGGGTTTTGCCAGTTCGACAAGCTGCACTAAACGGCATTGACAACTACAAAACAACCAATTACATTGACAGTTTAATTGAAAATTTGCCAATTTTTGAGTGGCTACAAAAAGTTGAACGGACAGACCTAAGCGGAATTTACAAAGACATTGTAGAGTTCATTGCTTCTAAAAATAGGGCGTATATAATTGACAACTTTAAGAAATACCCAGACAAACTAAGAATACTTTTAGCAAGACACATTTCAAGTTCGCTTAGAGACAATTCTCAAGAATTAAAACTGTTCCTAACCGACAAACATTTTTTGATTAGGAACTTAGCAATAAATCATTTTGACAAACTTGGGCAAACAGAAATCGAACAATTATTGAAAGACAAATCAGCGAATGTCCGACTTCAAACACTTTATTGCTTAAAAGGCCAAAACGACTTTGAAACAACTGTAAAAATGTTTTTAGCGGACAATTCCGCTACAATTAGGCACTTTGCAAGGTTTACGCTTAAACAATCAAACATTGATTTTGCTGAATTTTACATTCACAACTTACAAGAATACAAACAAATCATAGGGTCATTAAGCGGACTTGCTGAAACAGAAGGTAAACAGTATTCGGAAACAGTTAAGCCATATTTGAAAGACAAAAAAATAAGAGTTAAAAAGACAGCATTTTTAGCTCTTTGCAAACTTGATGAAGAAAGTACTTATGACTTTGCATTTGCGAACCTTGACACTCAATATCTTGGACTTAGAAACGTAATCATTGAATTTTTATCACACATTCCGAGACAAGAAGTTTTGACAAAGGCAAAAAGCATTTACGAAACAGGTAATTTTGACTTAAAAAAGTCAATGCTAAAACTCTTCAACAAAGTTGGCGGTTGGACAGCAATTCCCGACTTAATGATTGGAACAATTGACGAAAACGAGAACATAAGACAATTGGCGTTTGGCTATTTACAAATTTGGAGAACACGAGCAGTAAGACTATTCTCAACACCAAAAAAGGGGGAAATTGAAAGAGCAAAACAGATTTTCAGCTTCGTAAAAGAGACACATCAGGACAAACAATATTTTAAAACAAACCCAGTAGATGGACTTGACTTTTACTTCAAATAACAAAAGGCCAGCTTGTAACAGGCGTTTGGCTCAATGGCGGGTTAAGTGGTTAATTGAACATTCTACCCCGCATCAAAATTTGTGGTGTATTGACAGTTTTGTGCTCCGAAATCCGCCACTGCGCCAAGCGCCAAAACGTTATATGCCACTTTAAGACGACAACACAACGACAAGAAAAATGATAGTATTATTTGGACTTTTCTTTCTTATCATAACACTAATTCCAATTGGACTGGCCTATCTTGTTTTTCGTTGGCTGACAAAAAAGGGATATAATAAAATTGGTCTTGCAATTTTGGCGACAGTTACAATTTGGACAGTTTATTCATCTTATACAGCTTTTTACCCAACAGACAGTTTTTACAAAGACGAATTTGAATATAACACTGGACTAGACTTCCCGGCCTCAGGCGACATTCTGAGCAAAGACGCAAGTTATCCAGACCTTCACGGTGACTATTCTGCGACAGCTCTTTTTAAAACAGACAGCAAAGACTTCAAACAGATATTAACTTCAATTCAAAAAGACAGTAAATTTCAGCTTGACACTATTCCTTTCAAATTTAATTTAGCAAACTTTGACACGACAATTAAGGAAACAAATTTTACTAAATGTTACACACTCAACAGACAAGACAGAGACTTAATATTTACAATAAACTTTAACGAAAAAGATAATTTAATTGAAATACAGCGGGACAGTTGGTAATGAAAAGAAAAGCGGCATATAACACGGGTTTTGCGTCAGGCGGGGTGACGTGCAAACCTGGAGCTATGTGCTTCTATTCAAGTTCAGTGCTGGTTGATAGTTTTGTGCTCCGAAACCCGCCCGAACGCAAAGCCCGAAAACGTTATTACAGCATTGCAGCCCGTCTATTAAGTATTTGGCAAAATAAAAAAAGATCAGTAGTTTTATCCGGGCTTTGGCGGGGCAGAAGGAATGGGATGAGCGTGCTTCCTCTTAGGTTTCAGGGGGAAAATGAATGATTGTTAACATCGCTGTATAACATACGCTATGAAAACAAGCCTCCTATCGTCGGCTCGTATCATAGCGCGACCGTTATGCACAAGCTTAAAAAACTTCATTGCATTTAAATAGCTTGACAATCAGATTCAAACAAGTAGTATTAATGAATAAAATTTAAAGGAGACAAAAATGCCACAAATTCTTATAGACAGAAAAACATGTTCTAAATGCAATACTTGCGCAACTGTATGTGTAATGGGAATCATTGATAAATCGACAGCCTTAAATTATCCAACCATACCTGAAGAAAAATTGGATTATTGTTTAAAATGTGGTCATTGTGAGTCTTTTTGTGCACAGAAGGCTCTTACCTTAGATTTCCTTCTTGACGAAAAAATTAATACGTCTTTTTTGGATAGTCAGATTGAACCACAGAATATAGCATTGTATATAAAAAGTCGACGTTCTGTGAGACATTATTCTTCAAAGACAGTTAATAAAGAGTTAATTGCTAAAGTTATTGATATAGCCCGTTATGCTCCATCTGGAGGGAATGGACAACCAGTAAAATGGATTGTTATTCATAAACCATCAGAGGTAAATCGTGTTGCAAGTTTAACCGTTGATTGGATGCGAACTATTCAAAACACATCACATCCTCTAGCAGATTATGTACCTGCAATAATTTCAACTTGGGATAGTGGTTTGGATTTGATTTGCCATAATGCTCCCCATTTACTTTTTGCACATGTTCCTATTGAGCCAATTGATGACCCTACCGAAGCAATTATTGCTTTGACTCATTTTGATATTGCTGCGCCCGCTTTTGGTATCGGTACATGTTGGGCTGGATTCGTAAAGTTGGCTATAGACAATTATAAACCATTAAAGGATTTGTTATCAATACCAGAAGAACGTAAAGCGGCTTGTCCAATGCTATTTGGATATTCAAGTTATAAAATAACTTCTATTCCGAGACGCAATCCTGTGGATATTACATGGAAGTAAAATAGAAGTTACTTAATGACTAAAATGGTGTATTAAACAGTTAATCTTGATTCAGTAAAAAAAATAATTTTGTTTTACTGAATCAGACTCTAATCAACTAACAATTAAGAGGGATGGTTTTTTTCAGGAACTCTCTCCAACATTTCCAAAAAACAACATTCCCATTGTTTTGCAGCCAAACTAACAATTTGACAATTAAGATTTATTCCATATTTATCAGCAATAACTCTGACTTGACTTTTTCTGAATATTGTCTTTAATACAGTTCTGGCTGGCAAATCGGGTTTTTGCAACAAGAAAGTGAGAAAATTCAGATATTTTCTTTTCAATTCATAACTTATTGACATTTTTTTTCTTTCAATCTTTAAAAGTGCTGACTTGACTTTTGGTGGTGGCAAAAAACTCTCATGAGATATTTCATACATAAGTTTTAAATCAAAAAAAGTATGATAAAACACAATATATGGATTGAAAACTTTTTTTGAAAATAACTTTTGGACAGGTTCAAGTTGCATTATCAATGAACCACCCATAAAATGCTCAACACTATCAAACATCAAGGATTTTAAAATTTCAGAAGTTATTCTGAAAGGGATATTAGACACAACTTTAAAATTTCTTTTTGGTATGGTGTAACATCTAAAATCACAATCAATAATTTTGACATTCGTGTTGTTAGAAAACTTGTTTTTTAGAATGGACAATAGCGATTTATCATTCTCTATTGCAATTAGATTTGTGCATTGACGAACTAAATGAACAGTCAAAAATCCTTTTCCGGCACCAATATCTATAACAGTGTCGGATTCATTTATTTTCGCAATTTTAATTGCATCATCTATCAGCACTTTATCTATAGTAAAATGCTGTCCCGTGTATCTTACGGGCAGTTTATTTTTTATCATTACCTTAAATCCGCAATAAATTACAAAAAAAACAAAGCAAAGCGCTGAGAATAAATAATATACGCAACACTTTGCCATGTTAAAGTTTTCACCTAATTTAGTGATGTCAACAAAAAAAGAGGTGTAAAAAACTTTATAGCATGAAAATACAAATAAAATCAAAATTAGTTAGCCCATTTGCAGGAATTTCTTTCTTTGTAAAATGTTTTCGTACATCTGGAATACAACAATTAATTGACAATGAGCTTGGCTGCAGAGTTACTACCATAGGTTACTCTTATAGTGATATTTTAAAAAACTATTGGGCTATATTTTATACAGGTGGCAGTTGTGCTGAAGATATTAAAGCCAATCTGGGCAAGCACCTCAAAAGCATACCTAATAACGCAGTGCCAAGTGCCGACACACTTTTGCGCGGGTTAAAAGAACTTGCCACCCCGAACACTCAATACACTTCATCCTCAAATATTTTGTATGACTTCAACTTGAATTTAAAGCTTAATTCCTTGAATATAAAATCGTTGCTGCTAACAAAGCAATTGGAATGTGGTAAAGAATATGACCTTGATTACGACAATCAAATAATAGCAACCGAAAAATACGATGCAAAGCGTACATACAAGAAAAATATGGGTTATTTTCCTGGAATTGGCACCATTGGCAACAAGTTGGTTTACATTGAAAACCGCGATGGCAATGCCAATGTGAAATTTGAGCAGGCCTCAACGCTGACGAGAATGTACAAATTATTGAATGATAACAACATATTCGTAAATCGTTCACGCATGGATGCTGGCTCTTATGCAAAAGAAATCATTGACGTAGTTGCTGCCAACAGCAAATTATTTTACATCCGCTCGAACAAATCGGCAGAAATGTACGAACAGATCCGACAGATTAGTCAGTGGGAATCGGTAGAAATTAACTATATTAAGTACGAAGTAGCTTCTATTCCCTTTAACCAGTTTTACGAAGACAGAAATTACCGACAAGTAATAATGCGGGAAAAAGGCAGTACACAACAAGCCGATTTATTCACAGGGGATAACTTACTCTATCGTACCATTCTTACCAATGATTGGCAAAGTTCTGAGAAAGAGGTGATTGAATTTTATAATCAGCGCGGAGGAAGTGAAAAAATATTTGATGTGATGAACAATGATTTTGGATGGGGAAATTTACCTTGTTCGTTTATGAATGAGAACACGGTTTTCATGATATTAATGGCCATGGCCAAAAACTTTTTCAACTATTTTGTAGAAAAAGTGGCGGTTGTTTTTGATGATATAAAGCCAAACACCAGACTTAAAGGATTTATATTCAAATTTATATCCGTAGCAGGTCAATGGATATATTCAGGCAGGCAATGGATATTAACATTGTATACTCATAGACCTTACGATAAAATAGTGCTTTAAAATCATCATTAGATTTGTTATTAATAAAGAAATGTAGGGAAAACTATGCTCTACAGGCTCTAAACATATTTGTTTAAAATACTGTTATTCGGTATTTTATACCATTTTACAAAAAAAAAGTAAACCTGTATTGCATATCTGGGACCATGATTCGAATTAGAGGTACAAAAAAGTCAGATGTGGCATTTTTTTACCCTTGAATATTACCAAAGTAGCCTGAAAATACCTTTTTAAGTAAAAAAATTCAAATCCTTATCCATAATCATACTATTTTTGAATTGAAATTATTTCTTTGCGGATTTAAGGTA
>Ga0058865_1016552_pt1 | contig 13757 bp, 9 predicted proteins | sample TNRReaAnaerobRNA_2_FD_61085 | JGI IMG/M metagenome (GOLD analysis project Ga0058865, IMG submission 61085) | Wastewater treatment Type I Accumulibacter community from EBPR Bioreactor in Madison, WI, USA - TNR Reactor, Time C-32min-Anaerobic_ RNA... | ecosystem: Engineered > Bioreactor > EBPR >...
CCCGAGCGCATCGAGAGTGGCTGGTGGGATGCCGCTGAGCCCGCGGCGACGGGGGATGTGCGGCGCGATTACTTCGTGGCGATTTCCCCGCGTGCCGAGTGGTTATGGATTTTTCGCAGTCAGGCCGGATGGTTCCTGCAGGGGTTTTTTGCCTGAATCCATGCTCGTTTTACTGGAATTTTTGCAGCCCCTTTCTTATACTGTGGCAATGAAAAATCTCACCCTTTCCTGGGGAGCATGGTGACAGAGATTCCTCTTGCCGGTTTGTTGCCGGCGGCCTTGCTGATCAATCTGCCGGAAATTGATGTTCAGCACGAAGAGATTTTTCGGCGTATCGAGGCGCTCAAGGAGACCTGCTATGGTAACGGGCCGGTGTCCTTCGATGAGTTCGAGAGCTTTCTTGATTATCTGAAGTATCACTTCGCAACCGAGGAGAGCATTGCGCAGGAGGCCGGGGCTGCCTTCGTCGATCACGCCAGGGTCCACCGGGAGAATCTGCGGGCGCTGCGCAAGGCGTTCGGCAAGGTGCGTAACGGCGCTGGCGATGTTCATTCCTTCCTGCGCTTTGCCGAATACTGGTTTGAGCGCCACATCAACGAGGAAGACAAGCCCTTTGCCGCCAGCATTCTCGAGTGCCGCCTGAGGTCTGCCAACGGTTCCCTGCCGGCAGCCGACATCTGACTCCGCGCAGGTAGCAGAACAGGTATACGATGCTTCTTTTTCTTGCGCCGGCACGCTGACGACCGCTGGTCGACAGCGCGCCGCCGTGCTCCGTAGAGATCATGAATAGCCAACGGAAATACTCAGGAATGGCCTTCGCCACGGCGGATGTTCATTCTTTTTTGCGTTCTTCCGAGCATTCTGGCAAGCTGACAACTGGTACAGCATATCCCGTCATATTTCAGCGCACACCCCTTTCCGAGGGCCGTTGGCCGACGGCCTGATCATTCATCAATGACTTCTAACCAACCATGAACATCACCGTATCAGCCGCCTGGAAGGCTATTGAAACGCACCGGGAGTCGCTTTCGCCCGTGCATCTCAGACAACTGTTTGCCCGCGATCCGGGTCGCGTCGCATCCCTGTCGCTAGGCTTCGACGGAATCCTTTACGACTTTTCGAAGCAGCGCATCGATTCGACAAGCCTGCCTTTGCTGGCCGCTCTGGCCCGGGAAGCGCGGCTTGATGAATGGACGCAGCGCATGTTCAGCGGTGAAAGAATCAATGCCAGCGAAGATCGTTCGGTATTGCATGTCGCCTTGCGACGATCGAGCGGTCCCTTCCCGGATCCTGATCTGGACGTGATGCCCGAGGTTCTCGCCACGCGCCAGCGGATGGCCGCTTTTGCCGACAGGATACGTTCCGGACAGGCGCTGGGGTTCACCGGCCAGCCGATCCGTAACGTCGTCAATATCGGCATCGGTGGCTCGGACCTGGGGCCGAAGATGCTCGGCTACGCTTTGCGCTCGCTTGCGCATCCGGCGCTGGGCGTGCATTACGTCTCCAATCTCGATAGCGCTCAGTTGGCGCCCCTGCTGCAAACGCTCGACGCCCGCACGACGCTGTTCCTGGTCGCCAGCAAAACCTTCACGACACAGGAAACCATGCTCAATGCGCAAACGGCGCGTGACTGGCTGCTGGCCAAGCTCGGCGATGCCGCCGCCGTCTCCAGCCACTTCGCTGCGCTGACCGCCAAACCCGAGCGTGCCGTCGGTTTCGGCATTCGCGAGGAGGCCATTTTTCCGCTCTGGGACTGGGTGGGCGGCCGTTTCTCGCTGTGGTCGGCGGTCGGTCTGGCACTGATGGTGGCCATTGGACCACACGCTTTTGCGGAACTGCTCGCCGGCGCCGAACGGATGGACGAGCACTTCCGCAGCACACCCTACGAGCGCAATCTGCCGGTGGTGATGGCCCTGCTCGGTATCTGGAACACCAACTTCCTCGGCGCGACGAGCAACGCGGTGCTGCCCTACAACGAGTCGCTAAAGTATTTCCCGTCGTTCCTGCAGCAGCTTGAAATGGAAAGCAACGGCAAGTCGGTCGGCATCGACGGACAGCCGCTGGCCTGCGCCTCGAATCCGATCGTCTGGGGCGAGCTGGGCAACAATGGCCAGCACGCCTTCTTCCAGTTGCTGCACCAGGGGGGGCGACTGGTGCCCTGCGATTTCATCGCCGCCGTACGCCCCGACTACCCGCTGCCAGACCATCAGGAGGCCTTGCTCGCCAATTGCTTTGCGCAAAGCGCAGCGTTGGCGTTTGGCAAGACGGTGGCAGAGGCGCGTAGCGAACTCGAGGGGACGATGCCGCCCGCAGCGCTTGAGGCGCTGCTGCCGCACAAGGTGTTTCCCGGCAATCAGCCGTCTTCGACGCTCTTGCTGACGCGACTTGACCCCCGAACACTGGGCGCTCTGATTGCCCTCTACGAACATAAGGTCTTTGTCCAGGGCGTCGTCTGGGGGCTCAACTCATTCGACCAGTGGGGCGTCGAGCTGGGCAAGGCGGTGGCCAGCAGCATCCTGCCGGCGATCGGCAATCCCGCCCTGGCAGCGAAGCTCGACGCGTCAACCCAGGGACTGCTGGCCTTCACCCGGCAGCACCTGGCGTGAAGCCGCTTTCCTGCGGGTTCGATTCCGGGCGTTCAATTTGCGACGAGGCATGAAATGACTATCCAGGTGATCAGCGTTCCCAGCGTGCCGTTCTCCGACCAGAAGCCGGGTACCTCCGGGCTACGCAAAAAAGTGAAGGTGTTTCGGCAGGAGCGGTATCTCGAGAACTTCGTCCAGGCCATCTTCGACACGCTGTCAGGCCAGCAAGGGCAGACGCTGGTCCTCGGGGGCGATGGCCGCTACTACAACGACGTGGCCATCCAGACCATCCTGCGCATGGCGGCGGCGGCCGGCTTTGGCCGTGTGCTCGTCGGTCGCGACGGCATCCTGTCCACCCCGGCGGCCAGTGCGGTGATCCGCAAATGGCAGGCTTTTGGTGGCATCATCCTCTCCGCCAGCCACAATCAAGGCGGCCCCGACGGCGATTTCGGCATCAAGTACAACCTCGGCAATGGCGGACCAGCCAACGAGGCCTTTACCGATGCCGTTTTTCGCCGCACGCAGGAGATCAGTGTTTATTACACCGTCGAGTCGCCGGAGATCGATCTGAGCCGCCTTGGCGAGGCGCACATCGGTGAGATGATGGTCAGCGTCATTGATCCGGTTGCCGACCATGCCGAACTGCTCGAGTCGCTGTTCGACTTCGAGCGCATCGCCGCTCTGCTCGCCCGCCCCGACTTTCGCATGCGTTTCGACGCCATGCACGCAGTGACCGGTCCCTATGCTCGGGCGATTCTCGAAGGCCGTCTCGGTGCCCCCGCCGGGACGGTGGTCAACGGGACGCCGCTACCGGATTTTGGGGGTGGGCATCCTGATCCCAACCCGGTGTATGCCGCGGAGCTGGTCGCCGCGCTGGCCGACCCGAGTTCCGGCCTCTCGTTTGGTGCTGCTTCGGATGGGGATGGCGACCGCAACATGGTCGTCGGCCGTGGTTTCGTCGTCAGTCCGAGCGACAGCCTGGCCGTCCTCGCCGCCAACCATGCGCTGATCCCGGCCTATGCCGCAGGGCTCGCCGGCGTCGCTCGTTCGATGCCGACGAGTTGCGCCGTGGATCGCGTTGCCGCGGCGCTGGGAATTCCCTGTTACGAAACGCCGACCGGCTGGAAATACTTCGGTTCCTTGCTCGATGCCGGCATGGCCACGCTGTGCGGTGAGGAGAGCGCGGGGACCGGCTCCAATCACGTACGCGAGAAGGATGGTCTGTGGGCCGTGCTCTACTGGCTGAACATTCTGGCTGTGCGCGACCTGCCGGCCGACGTGATCGTTCGCCAGCACTGGCAGCGCTTCGGGCGCAATGTCTACTCCCGCCACGATTACGAGGGGATCGAAACCGCCCACGCCGATCGCCTGATGGCAGAGCTGCGCGCCCGCCTGCCACAACTCGCGGGGTCGAACTGCGGCGCCCTGCGCATCGCGGCCGCCGATGATTTCGCCTATACCGACCCGGTCGATGGCTCGCGCTCGGAGCGTCAGGGCGTGCGTGTCATGCTCGAAGACGGCTCGCGTGTCGTCTTCCGGCTATCGGGGACGGGCACCGAGGGAGCGACACTGCGCGTGTACCTCGAGCGCTTTGTGGCCGACCCCAGCCGGCACGAAGTGCCGACGCAGGAGGCGCTGGCGCCGCTGATCGGGCTTGCCGATGCGGTGGCGCAGATTGCTGCGATTACCGGCAGAACAGCCCCGGACGTGATCAGTTAGAGAAAGGGGGTGCCTGGTGGCACCCCCGGATGGTATGAATCGAGCCAAATGGGGAATACGAAGATGGTTGACAAGAAGACATTCCAATTGCCGCGGCGGGCGATTGCGCTGGTACTGGCGGGTGGGCGCGGCAGCCGGCTGCACGAATTGACCGACCGCCGGGCGAAGCCGGCGGTTCATTTTGCCGGCAAGTTCCGGATCATCGATTTTGCCTTGTCGAACTGCGTCAACTCGCAGCTTCGCCGGATTGGCGTGGTCACCCAGTACAAGTCACACAGTCTCTTGCGCCACTTGCAGCGCGGCTGGAATTTCCTGCATGGGGAAGTCAATGAATTCGTTGACCTGCTGCCGGCACAGCAGCGGATAGACGAGGAATCGTGGTACCGGGGCACGGCCGACGCCGTTTACCAGAACATCGACATCCTCGAGACCTACCGACCAAAGCCCGAGTTCGTCGTGATTCTTGCCGGCGACCACGTCTACAAGATGAATTACGCGTTGATGCTCGTCGACCATGTCGAGAGCGGTGCCGAATGCACCGTCGCCTGTATCGAGGTGCCACGTCATGAAGCAAGCGGCTTCGGGGTCATGGCGGTCGATGAAAACGGCCTGATCACCGATTTCATCGAGAAGCCTGTTGACCCGCCGGCGATGCCGGGAAATCCCGACATGGCGATGTGCAGCATGGGGGTTTATGTGTTCAACGCCAAATATCTCTACGCCGAACTGGCACGCGACATCGCCGATCCGGAGTCCAATCATGACTTCGGCAAGGACATCATCCCGCGTGCCGTGGCCAACCGGGTGGCTGCTGCGCACCCCTTCTCGCGCAGTTGCATCGTTGCCCCGGATGAGCAGTTCCGGGAGCATTACTGGCGTGACGCCGGGACGATCGACGCCTACTGGGACGCGAACATTGATCTGACCGCCACGGTGCCGGCGCTGAACCTCTACGATCGCAACTGGCCGGTGTGGACCTATCAACAGCAGTTGCCACCGGCGAAGTTTGTCCATAACCATCTCGATCGCCGCGGTAATGCCATCGAATCGACCGTCTCCAGCGGTTGTATCGTCTCCGGCGAAGTCAACCGCTCGCTGCTCTTCTCCGGGGTCCGCGTCCATTCGTATTCGCGGGTAAATCTGTCGGTCGTGCTGCCCGATACGACGATCGGAGCGAGAGCCCGTCTCAGCCACTGCGTCGTCGATAGCGACTGCGACATCCCGCCGGGAATGGTCGTCGGTGAAGACGCCAACGACGATGCGCGTCGCTTCCGCCGTACCGAGAACGGCGTGACGCTGATCACCAAGAAGATGCTCGACCGGCTTACCTGACCACCGGGAGGAAGCATCCCCTTGCGCATCCTGCACGTCGCCGCCGAAATCTATCCGCTGGTCAAGACCGGCGGTCTGGCCGATGTGGTTGCCGCCCTGCCAGCGGCGCTGGCTGCGCGCGGGCTCGACACAAGACTCCTGCTGCCGGGCATGCCCGCGATTCTCAACGGCGTCACCGAGCTCAAGCGGGTCATCCGCCTCGGCCCGGCTTTTGGCGCCGCGGTCGTCACGTTGCGCCTTGGCCGGTTGCCGGACAGCGGTCTGCTGGCTTATGTCATCGATGCGCCTTTTCTTTACCGGCGTGACGGTAATCCGTATCTGGGGCCGGACGGGCGCGACTGGAGCGACAATCATCGGCGCTACGCGCTGCTCGGCTGGATCGCCGCGCATCTCGCTGCCGGCGAGCTGGATCGCAACTGGCAGCCGGAGGTGGTGCATTCGCACGACTGGCACGCCGGCCTGGCGCCGGCCTACATTGCGCAGAATCCGGCGCTGAACACGGCAACGGTGTTCACCATCCACAACCTCGCTTTCCGCGGCCTGTTCCCGCTCGATCACCATACTGACCTCGGACTGCTGATTTCCGGTGCGGATCAGAGCGCACTCGAATTCCACGGGCAGTTGTCGTTCATGAAGGCCGCCCTCGTGCATGCCAAGCGGGTGAACGCGGTCAGCCCGACGTATGCGCGCGAGATCTGTACGCCCGAGTTCGGATGGGGCCTCGACGGCTTGCTGCGGGATCGGGGCGGGCATCTGTCGGGAATTCTCAATGGCGTCGATTATGCGGTATGGAATCCGGCCACCGACCCGGCGCTGCCGATGACCTATACCGCCGACAAGCTGCGCGGCAAGAAGGTCTGCAAGCTCAAGCTGCAGACCGAACTGGGTTTCGCTCGCCGCGCCAGGGCGCCCCTGTTCGGAGTGGTCAGTCGGCTGACCTCTCAGAAGGGGATGGATCTCGTTCTCGGGGCGCTGCCGGCGCTGCTCGAAGCCGGCGGACAGTTGGTCGTCATCGGCAGTGGCGAAGCGGACATCGAAAGCGCTTTCAGGGCTGCCGTCGCAGCTCATCCGGCATCGGTATGCGTCCAGCTCGGCTACGACGACGCCTTGTCGCACCGCATCATCGCGGGTGCCGACATTCTGCTCGTTCCTTCGCGTTTCGAGCCCTGCGGTCTGACCCAGCTTTATGCCCTGCGCTACGGCACCCTGCCGCTGGTGCGGCGGGTTGGCGGCCTGGCCGATACGGTGATTGATGCGAGCCCCGAAAATCTCAAGGCGGGAACGGCGAATGGCTTCGTTTTCGACGATGCCAGCGGTCGCGCTCTGGCGATACGAATTGCCGACGCCCTGACGCTCTACGCGGACGCACGCGCATGGCTCCAGGTGCAGCGGCGAGGCATGGCGCAGGACTTCTCGTGGGCTGATTCCGCGCTGCGCTATGAGGCCTTGTACCGAAGTATCTGAAGCGCCGCACTTTTTGACCTTGGCCCGTGGGGTTGCGCAGCGAACGGTGTCCATCACCGAGCTTTCAGACGGCTGGCGGCAGCGCCGGGGAGGGGAGAGTACTGAGTTGCCGGTGCGACTTTCACAGTAAGCTGATGCAGGAGAATTCCGTGTCCCTTGATCCTTGCCTGATTCGCCCGTTCGCCGGTCTCCGGCCGCGCAGCGCCGACGCGGCAGCCGTTGCCGCGCCGCCGTACGATGTGCTCTCCAGTGAGGAGGCACGACAGGCTGCCGCCGACAGACCGCTGTCCTTCCTGCATGTCTCCAAGGCCGAGATCGACCTGCCGCCGGACGTCGATCATTATGCCCCCGCGGTGTACGCCAGATCGGCCGAGAATTTTCAGCGCCTGATCGACAGCGGGGTGCTGCGCCGCGACCCGCGTCCGTGTTACTACGCCTATCGCCTGGTCATGGGCGAGCACCGCCAGACCGGGCTGGTCGCCGCCGCATCGATTGCCGCCTACGACAGCAACCGTATCCGCCGGCACGAATTCACGCGCCCAGACAAGGAAGACGACCGGGTACGCCAGATCGAGGCGCTGAATGCGCAGACCGGGCCGGTATTGCTCGCGCATCCGGACAGCGCGGACGTAGAGCGCCTAATGGCCATGGCCACCGCCGGTCCGCTGGTGGCCGATGTGACGGCAGAGGACGGCATTCGCCACACGCTGTGGATGATCGATGAGGCTGCCGCCATCGCGCAAATCAGCCAAGTTTTCGACGCCATGCCGGCGCTCTACATTGCCGATGGTCATCATCGTTCGGCCGCTGCCGCGCGCGTGGCTGCCTCGCGGCGTGGTCGGCAGCAAGCTCTGGCTCAGGCCGCTGGCTTCCTGGCGGTGATCTTTCCGGCAGCGCAGATGCGGATCATGGACTACAACCGTGTGGTGCGTGATCTCAACGGTCGCACGCCCGCAGCGTTTCTCGGCGAGGTGGCTGAGCGCTACACGGTCAGCCCGGCGTCCGGGCCGGTAAAGCCGGAGCGCAGCGGCGTTTGCGGCATGTACCTCGGCCGCCGATGGTATCGGCTCGAAATCCGGCCCGGGTTGCTTCCGCTGTCAGACCCGGTACGCCGGCTCGATGTTTCGCTGCTTGCCGAGCAGCTTCTCGGGCCCGTGCTGGGAATCACCGATCTGCGCCGAGACACGCGCATCGACTTTGTCGGGGGCATACGCGGCCTGAGCGAACTCGAACGACGCGTCAACAGCGGCGAAATGGCGGTTGCGTTTGCCCTGTATCCGACGCAGATGGCCGACCTGATGGCGGTTGCCGACGCCGGCGAGGTCATGCCGCCCAAGTCGACCTGGTTTGAACCGAAGCTCGCTGACGGGCTGGTGTCGCTACTCCTCGATCCTGATCCAGAGTCTGCCGAAAGACGGCAGCCGACCTGACGCTTACCGGGCCGATGCTTCGCCGTTCTGCTGGCGAGCGTTCGCTCCGGAGGTTCACGCAATAAAGGCGTAATCGGCGAACGTCGTCGTCGCGGTATTGCCGATCAGCCCCACCTGGGTCAGCTCGCTGGCGCTGACCAGCGCATCGGTATTGGCCGCGGTGAACAAGAACAATCCCGTCGCCGTGCCGTTGTCCACCGCAAACAACACCTTGGCATCGAGCGCATAAGTAGCCGTCGCCGAGCCAATCACACTGGCTGCGGATGCGCTGCTGATGGCGCCGGAAATGTTTTTCTGCATGATGACCAGTTCTGCTGTCTTCGCAAAACCGCCTGTTCCAGAAGCTCTGAGCGCGGCCCCTTCAATCCGCAAGTCGCCATCACCGACTGCGACTCCATCCTGGCTGATCCATACCTTGTCGATCGCCGGAGCAAAGTCCGTGATCGTGTCGAAGCCGGCAGTGCTGCTGAAAACAAAACTGTCGGCGCCGGCGCGACCGGTCAGTCGGTCGGCACCAGCACCCCCTTTCAGGAGATTGTTGCCGCTATTGCCCAGCAGTCTGTCGTTGAAACTGCTGCCGGTCAGATTTTCGAAATTCAGCACTCTGTCGGTTCCTGCGCCGACGGTATTCTGCGTGCCGGTGATGCCCAGATTGACCGTGACTGCGGCCTGCGCATTGGCATAGGACAAGGTATCAATGCCGTCCAGGCCATTCAGCGTGTTGTTGCCGGAACCACCCGTTATGAGATTGGCCAGTGAATTACCCGTACCGTTGAGCGCCCCAGCGCCGAGCAACTCAAGATTCTCGATGGTCGAACCCAGCGTATAACTGATCGCGCTCTTCACCGTATCCTTGCCGGCCCGGTCGCTGATGATGTCACCGATGTGGTCGACAAAATAGAGGTCGTTACCTTCCCGCCCGTTCATTCGGTCGGCACCGCCCAGGCCATCGAGTCTATTGGCCTTCATGTCTCCGACCAGAGTATCGTTGGCGAGTTGGCTACCACTGATGTTTTCGATATTGATCAGGATGTCCTGGCTCGCGTCACCGCCCGTCGCTGTCTGTTCCCATAAACTGACGGTGACCGCCGCCGACGAACTGGAATAACTGGCCGTGTCGCTTCCCGTACCACCCTCCAGCGTATCGCCACCGCCACCGCCCGTCAGAGTGTCATTGCCCGTACCGGCGGTCAGCAGGTCGTTGCCGCTGCCCCCAAACAACTGATCGTTGCCAGAACCGCCGTAGAGCAAATCATCGCCATCACCCGGACTGCCGTTCGGTGCCGTGCTCAGATGACCGAACAGTTGATCGTCGCCCTGTTCGCCAAACAAGCGGTCGTTGCCCAAACCACCCGAGAGCTTGTCGTTGCCCAGACCGCCGAAAAGATCATCGGACCCCGTGTTGCCGGTGCGCGTGTCGTCGCTGCGTGAGGACGAGTAACTGATATTGGCGGTGCTCAGACTGCCCGGCAAAATGCCATCAAGAAATGTCCGTGTGCCACTGCCGCCAAATTGGCTGATGAGGACCAGCGTGTTCACGCTGGAAATGCTGCTCAAGGCCTTGATCGTATCGAACTCGCTGATGCCCATGGCCGAGACGTCGAGTTTGTCCCGGGTGACCTCGAAATCGGTAATCCGGTCATTCTGCGTAGCGTTTTCCCGGCGCAGCACGAAGGTGTCGATGCCGGCGCCGCCGGTCATGATGTCCGAGTCGGCTCCGCCGTCCAGCTTGTCGTTGCCATCGCCGCCAAGCAGGGAGTCGCCCTCGCCGCCGCCAAACAACTGGTCGTCGCCGCTGCCGCCCTGCAGCGTATCGGCACCGTCGGCAAGCCCATTGATCGCCGCTGCCGAATTTCCGTACAAGACATCATTACCGCCCTCGCCGAACAGCCCGTCATTGCCTGAACCACCGGCGAGCGTGTCCTTGCCCAACCCCCCGAACAAGTCGTCCTTCAGAGAGCTGCCGGTTCGCGTATCGTTGCTGACGACAGTCGAAAAGATGAAGTCAGCGGCCACCAGGTCGTTCCTGGATACCCCGGTCATGACGGTCGTTAGCTGGCCACCGCTGCGGTGCAAGGCAAAACCTGCATTAGCTTCATTGTCCTGGCCGAGAAGCGCCTGGATGGTTGCGAAATCGGCAATCCCCACTCGTGAGAGGTCAATGCGGTCGCTGCCCACCTCAAAGTCGGCGATCTGATTACCGGCCGCCGCATTTTCAATGCTGATGACGAAAACATCGGCACCTGCCCCACCGGAACTGTGGTCATTGCCGTTGCCTCCGTCGAGGCGGTCGTTGCCGCTGCCACCGACCAGGTCGTCATTGCCGTCGCCGCCGCTGAGCGTGTCGTCGCCATCATTACCCAGCAACAAGTCGGAGTCGGCTCCGCCATCGAGTTGGTCGTTGCCCTCACCAGCAAGCAGGTAGTCGTTCTGGCTCCCGCCAAATAGCCGGTCGTCGCCCTGGCCACCATAGAGTGAATCCTCACCGTCGGAAGCTCCGTTGAGGGTCGCCGCCGAATTGCCGTACAAGACATCATCACCGCCCTCGCCGAACAGCCCGTCGTTGCCTGAACCACCGGCAAGCGTGTCATTGCCCAGCCCGCCGAACAGGTCATCTTGCAGATTACTGCCGGTTTGGCTGTCGTTGCTGAGGGCCGTCGAAAAAATGAACTGAGTGGCAATCAGATCGTCTTTGGCGATGCCGGTCAGGATCGTCGTCAGCCAGGCATCGCTGCGGTGGAAGCCAAAACCGGCGTTACCGGCAACGTCCTCGCCGAGGAGGGTCCGGATCGTTGTGAAATCGGCAATGCCGATGGCAGAAAGATCGATGCGGTCGCTGCTCAGCGCAAAATCGGCGATCTCATTACTGGCCGCAGCACTTTCGATGTGGATCACGAAGACATCAGCCCCTGCGCCACCGAGGCTCTTGTCGCTGCCGTTGCCCCCTTCCAGGCGGTCGCTGCCGTTGCCGCCTCGCAGTTCGTCGTTGCCGTCGCCACCTTTGAGGGTGTCGTCGCCATCATTGCCCAGTAACAGGTCGCCGCCACCGAGTCCGAGGATTTCATCGTTGCCGCCGGTGCCGGTGAGTTGTTCGCCTGAATCGGTGCCTGTAATTGCCATGCCGTGCCTCTGCGGATAAGAAATTATTACGGAAGTAGGGTATTCGTTCCAGGGAATTCAGTGCCGACGGCAGGCTGGAGAGCACTGGCTTGGCCGTCTGCGCAGGCCGGCAGGGACGCAGCAGCACGCTGCGTCCCTGGGTAGAGCGTCAAGAGGTCTTGCTTTTGATGACCGAAACCTGCGGCCTTCCTGCCGCGATCTCGCCGATGACCGTGGCGCGATCGAAGCCTTCCTGGAGGAAAATCGCCAGGACTTCGGTGACCACTTCCGGCGCGCACGAGACCAGCAGACCGCCGCTGGTCTGGGGGTCGGTGAGCAGTGCCCGCTCCACATCGCCGAATTGTTTCCTCGGCAGGTTCGCGTGTTCGCCATAGCTCGCCCAGTTACGCTCAGAGGCTCCGGTAATGCAGCCCTTTGCCGCGTAATCGAGAGCGTTCGGCAACAGCGGCAGGGCCGTGAAATCAACCACTGCCGCGACATCCGACGCCTTGCAGACTTCGACGAGATGGCCGAGGAGACCAAAACCGGTGACGTCGGTCATCGCGTGTACCCCGGCGAGGCAGCCGAGAGCCCGCCCAGGCGTGTTGAGCTGGGTCGTCGAGGCGATCATCGAGGCGTAGCCGGGGGCGGAGAGCAGGCCCTTTTTCAACGCTGCGCTGAAAAAGCCAATGCCCAGTCCCTTGCCAAGAATCAGCTTGTCTCCGGGTCGGGCACCGGAATTCCGCTTGAGGTTGTCCGGATGCACCAGGCCGATGGCGACCAGCCCGTAGATCGGCTCGATCGAGTCGATGGTGTGACCGCCGGCAATCGGAATCGCCGCCTTGGCGCAAACCGACTCACCGCCGGCGAGAATGCGTTTGATTGTCTCGAGCGGCAACTTGTTGACCGGCATGCCGACCACGGCCAGGGCCAGCAGGGGTACTCCCCCCATGGCATAGACATCCGAGAGTGCATTGGTCGCTGCGATACAGCCGAAATCAAAGGGGTCATCGACGATCGGCATGAAAAAATCGGTGGTCGCAACCAGTGCCTGATCGGCGTTGAGTTGATAGACCGCCGCGTCATCGCTGGTCTCGATGCCCACCAGCAACTGCTTTGGCGCCAGCGTGGGTGCGCTCCGGGTGAGAATCTGTTCGAGGATGCTGGGCGCGATCTTGCATCCACAACCCCCGCCATGTGAGAACTGCGTCAGTCTGACGGCTTCGGTCGCTACGCCTTCGGGAGGGGGAGTCTCGGCAGTTCTTGTCTTCTTTCTGGTCATGGGTTTCCTGGATCAGCAGTACTATGAAAGTCGCCCCAGCGACTCACAAGCCTCCCCTCGCCCGCTTGCGGGAGAGGGGTCGGGGGTGAGGGGGCAACGGTCATGGCTATCATTACTCGGGGTTTCTGACAAAGCCATGACCGTTGGGGTGTGTGACACAACGATGAAACGGAGAATTCCGGCGGCGAAGTGGGCTCATGCTGAAACGTGCGCCACAAATCCCGCCTCGTCGATCGCCTGGGTCAGCTCGGCAACGCTGATCAGGGCCGCATCGCAAACGACGCTGGCTTGCCCGGCGGCGAGCGAAACGTCAACCTGGGCAACACCCGGCAGGGCTTTGAGGGCAGCGGTGACGCTGTTCACGCAACCGGAGCAACTCATTCCGGCAACATCAAGCACGATTCTTTCCATCAGGCATTCCAGTCATGTGTTGTCGCGCCAGCGGTGTCGCTCGGCCGCTGCCGGCTGCGGCTTGCTGTGAAAGTCGCTCCAGCGACGCACGAATCGCCCCTCGCCCGCTTGTGGGGGTGAGGGAACGGTCATCGCTTTCATCATCCGGGGGGGCTGCCCGGAGCGATGACCGTTTGGCGGTCGCCCGGGCGCCAGCGTTTGAGGAGCAGCGAATTGGCGACCACCGACACCGAACTCAGCGCCATGGCCGCGCCGGCAACCACCGGGCTGAGCAGGCCGAGCGCCGCCAGCGGTATGCCCAGCACGTTGTAGATGAAGGCGCAGAACAGATTCTGCCTGATTTTGCGCAGCGCCGCACGCGAAAGCAGGACGGCATCGGCGATTCCGTTCAGGTCGCTGCGGACCAGAGTCACGTCGGCGGCCTCGATCGCGGCG
>Ga0058865_1028178_pt1 | contig 13721 bp, 4 predicted proteins | sample TNRReaAnaerobRNA_2_FD_61085 | JGI IMG/M metagenome (GOLD analysis project Ga0058865, IMG submission 61085) | Wastewater treatment Type I Accumulibacter community from EBPR Bioreactor in Madison, WI, USA - TNR Reactor, Time C-32min-Anaerobic_ RNA... | ecosystem: Engineered > Bioreactor > EBPR >...
ATGGTGCTTTTTGGAGATACGGCCATTGCACAGGGCGCATCGGACTCATCGTATGTAAACGGGACTGTATTAAAATCAGGATCAGAGCAGTTTAACTTCCCTGTAGGAGCAGATAACAACTATGTCCCCATCGGTATCAGCGACTTTGCATGGGGAGCCACAACTTATAAGGCCAGGTATTACAACAGTGATCCGGACTCATTGTATCCAAGAAGTGAGCACAACTTAAGCGCTGGTTTTGTGAACCGTTGTAATTACTGGTCATTGGAAAGACTCGAAGGTTTTGGAGCGGCAGTTACTTTAAGTTGGGACAGTTCGGCCTGCTATGCCATTGAACCTTCACAGGCGAAGATACTTAACTGGACCTCCTCCCAGTGGCAGGATCAGGGGATAGCCGGATATGATGGAACTGCCGTATCGGGAACTGTAAGATCAAGTTCACTTTACTACAATACCAACACGATCTTCACCCTTGGCGGTCCCTGCACGCTAACGGCAACCATAAGCCCGGCCCATGATACTTTGTTTGCAGGCTACCCGGCATACTTTACCGCAATCCCGATAGCTATCGGGACAGACAGTCAGGCGCAGTATCGCTTTTATGTGAATGATGTGCTGATGCAGGACAGCAGCCTGGCCACCTTTAAGGCAGACTCCCTGCAGAACTACGATCAGGTAAAGGTGATCATCACCGATATCAATTTGTGTGAGTCCCAGTCAAGTGTTACGGTAAATGTTCAGCAGAACCCTTATGCGTTTTACCGTTCTTACGGAAACGGTAGCTGGAATGATACCACCTGGCAGGTATCCACTGACAGCAGTTATTGGTATGGTAGCAATGCCTGGCCGGATGAAAGGGCAATGAGTATCCTGATCCGCGAGGGTGATACAATCAGTCTTTCAGCAGGCTTTGATACACTGAACATAGCAGGGCATCTGAACATACAGGGAAGATTACGCTACGACAGCCTGGCTATAACCACTATCGTACTTTCAGATACCCTGCATCAGCTGATCACCATATCCGACACTTTGTTTGTGCAAAGACTTACCCTTAACAAGGGTGACTCCTCACAGGTTAATTTAAGTGGTCATCTGGCCATAGTTGACACACTAAACTTTGTAAAAGGCATTCTTTATCCGGACTCATTGAGCATGGTGCTTTTTGGAGATACGGCCATTGCACAGGGCGCATCTGATTCTTCATATGTAAACGGGACTGTATTAAAATCAGGATCAGAGCAATTTAACTTCCCTGTAGGAGCAGATAACAACTATGTACCCATCGGTATCAGTGACTTTTGGTGGGGAGCAACAACTTATAAGGCCAGGTATTACAACAGTGATCCTGATTCACTGTATCCGCGCAATGAGCATTACGGAAATTGGTCAGGCTTTGTAAACCGTTGTAATTACTGGTCATTGGAAAGACTCGAAGGTTTTGGAGCAGCAGTAACTTTAAGTTGGGACAGCTCGGCCTGCTATGCCATTGAGCCCTCACAGGCGAAGATACTTAACTGGACCTCCTCCCAGTGGCAGGATCAGGGGATAGCCGGATATGATGGAACTGCCGTATCGGGAACGGTAAGATCAAATTCTCTTTACTACAATACCAATACGATCTTCACCCTGGGCGGTCCATGTTCGCTTGAAGCGATTTTACAGGCAAATAGGGATACCTTGTTTGCAGGTTACATGACAAAGTTCCGGGCATTACCTGATAGTTTATTCAGTTACGGATTTTACGTAAATGACTCTCTAAAACAGGAAGGAACTTTGACGGAATACATGACATCGACACTTGTCGATGGAAGTATTCTAAAATTGGTAGTTACCAATCTTGATGGATGTCAGGATCAGGCAGAATCAACCATAAGTTTGAATTCACCTATACCTGTGGATCTGAGTGGATTTCAGCGCGATTCAATAATTGTATTTGGAGCAAATGCCATTTTGGCCCAGGATTCAATTTTTGCCAATTCTTCAGTGGCCAGCACAGGTGAAATCTCTGAACTAATTGAAATCCAGGGAAGTGTGTATTCTGGTCCATTTGATTTCACTGCCCTCAGTTATGCACAATCAGCAAACGCTCTGCATCAGTACCTGAATAATCTTTACGGCTATCCGCTCGATACCATTTACAATGATACCCTCAATGCAGGCATATACTATTTAGATACAACAGTTTATTTAATGGATCCGCTCTACCTGATCGGAGACAGCAGCAGCCAGTTTGTGTTTAATGTAGACTCACTTGTAATTGATAGCCTGTTTAGATTAAGGCTATATGGTGTTGATCCAAGAAATGTACTGTTTAATGTAAAAAGGGGGATACACTGCCCAGACATTCGTCAACTGTATGGCACCTATGTCTCAGGAAGAAACATTGTAGGTGGATCAGCAGCTCATGAAGCATTTTCCGGCTTAATTGCCTTAGACACTCTGAAGTTTATCCATAAAGGTTTTGTTGGATTTGGCATTAATCCGGGATTATTCACCACATGTTCAGCGGATTCTATTTATTGCACACCCCTGATCAATGAATCACTGGGTAGCTGGAGATATCCGGCTGTGCTTGAACGTGTTGATCCATTTAATCCTTCTGCATCGATGGTTTGTGGTTGGGAAAGCTTTAGTGGAAAACCTCGACTTGGATCAATATCAGATACCCTATCCTCTGAAGGCTATTTTGTGAGTCTAAAAACTTCCAATCATCGAAGCTGGGACTCTGAAGGACTGATTAGTTCAAGATCCAATCCTTTGACTTTTCACCCTGGAAATAATTATAAAATCAAATTCGATTACAGACTTAACCGCAATCAGTTTAATTCTGCAGATTCACTTGACAGGCTGTTGGTTTATCTGATCAATGATTCAATATGGAATCCAAGAAAAAATACTGATGGATTGTATTTTAATATTCCGGCAACAGGAGCATTTTTAATTCAGGATACAACAGGCGTTATTACAGATACAACCTGGAAGGAATATGAGTTTGACTTTGATCTCCCGGATAGTCTGACAAGCTATAACCGACTGGCATTTATTCCAAGAATGCATACAAACGATACGAGTATTGCCCAGCAATTGGCAACAGTTGACATTAAGAATATCTCACTGTTAAGTTGTTGTGGTTCAGTAGCAAGTAAGGCTTCCGGTGATATTCATGTGGGCAATATTTCAACTGAAGGTGCCGCATTTTCACAGTACCTGACCATTATGGGCGACTCCATAGTGATTTCAACAGGCTGGGACAGTACCAACGGGATTTCAGAGCTTGCTCAGATAAGAATTGATGGAAATCTGATTGTCGATGAAAATCTTACCATTCGCAATGCGCATATTGTATTTTCCGATTCCTCAATTATCGAGGTAAAATCAGGAGCAAGACTGATAATTGATGAATCTGCAATACGCGGATGCCACCAGAAATGGGATGGTATCTACGTTCACAGAGGTGGTAGTTTAATTATTAGGGATGGCTCTTTAATTGAGGATGCGGTAACCGGAGTTACCTCTCAGACCTACCAATGGCTAAAAATCACAAGACTAGAATGACACAAGCCAGATGAAGCGCACCTCACTGATAATTTCTATGTTTTCACTGTCTGCAATGGCATTTGGTCAGCTGGATTCTACCTTGAAGGATTTTCAATTTGGTGGGTTTAATCTGCAAATGAAATCAGGCGTTCAACAGGTGGCGCTCCCGGATAATAAATTATCCAATGTAACACATATGAGTCTGCAGGTTGGAACCTCTTTTGAAAATGGATTTCTTCCAGTTAACGTGCAGGGGAACCTGAACTATCTAAACGGTACATATCTTGCGAATTGCAGCGGGGTCTCTGTTAACTTGAATAAATCCGAGTTTAAACGAATTAAAGAAAAATACAAGAATGCCAGAAAGCAATTGGAAGACCTTCAAGTGCCAGACCTGATTGATTCATTGCAATTGCCAGATTCTCTTTTAACACCTGAGTTTATTGACAGTATTCAATCATTGCTCAAAATGGGACGGGACTTAAAACTTCCCTCAGGAATTGATTCATTATTACCAGGGGTTGGATTGCCAAAATTGCCTGATCTTAAACAACGCAAAGACAAGGTCGTCATGAAAGGAAAAAGCCAGATCATGGACCTTAAGAAGAAGTGGGATCCGGTTAATGCAGGAAGATCCTGGATTAAAAAAAGGAAGATGCCTGCAATTTTTGAGAATCTTGAAGATTTAAAGCTCGGTTTTGGAACCCTCTCAATAGGAGAGCTTATCTGTAAGGCTATGCCATATCAGGGTTTTTATGGTGAGTGGTCAATAAACAAATCATCAACTATTCAAATCTATTCTGGAATTACCAACCGTTTTCCTTCACTTAGCCAGCTGGTAAATTCACCCATATTGATTAACTCCTTAAATCCATCAGCTGGGATTGTTGTTCCAACAAATCCGGCTGATATAAACCTTCAAAGTCAATTGCTTATTTTTAACAGAGATCTGCTGAATTTACACAAGCGCAGTATTTTCACAGGTTCGACCTATAAAACCACTTTTTCTGATCAGACAGAGCTTGGAGTACATTATGTGTATACAAGACCCTTTGAAGGAACTGATTCCGTAAGAGGAGTAAATCAATTAACAGGTGTTTATTTAAAGCGCAATACACAGCACTATTCATTAAATATTGATCTGGCCAATAACTGGACATCAGGAATTTTGCCCCCAACCGGCTCGGGTGATTCAGTTTTATCTGAATCAAGGATAGTAAACTCACCACTTGCTTTGGCACTTCATGTTGATTCCAAAGTTCATATTTCAGAGCATTTCTCATTGCTATTGGCGTACCGATCACTTGCCAATAATTTCTACTCCCCTTTGCAATTGATTAACAACAACCTTATAAACCAGTTGCAGTTGGGTGGGGAGCTAAAACTTTTTAAAGGAAAAGTTTCATCCATCAGTTCAGTTTCAAAAGGGATGGTTTTGATGGGTAATCTGGAAGGGGGAAATCGGAATTTGAACCAGAATTTGCAAATTAACATCCGTGAAGGGTTTAAAATTTATGCAGGGTATACCAGTTCAATTATAGCAAGAATGGAAGCGCTTTCACAGAACCATATTCTATCTGGAGGTTTTCAATTCGTTCCGATAAAGCTAACCAGGCTGAATATCCAATCTACCTACCAGTATTATAATTTTTCTCAGGCGGGCTATGCACTTCAAGGGATTCAGAATCGCTTTTCAAGAGTTGGCATGGAGGTTAATTATAGACTCAAAAAAACAATCTGCTTTATTTTTAAGCCAGGAGGGCGCATTTTCACCACTTACAACATATATCCAATCAAGATGTGGATTTGGAGCTCCCTTTAAAAAGATTTTGCAAATTCAAAGTGGATTAACTTCCATTGTTCTTAATAAGGCATATTGGCTCAATGCATTTTTAGGTTGCAGAATTGTCAGTAAAGGCCGGGTTCAGGGGAACATCCTGGCAGAAAGAACGATTGTAGGAAACAGTGCTCCCATCTTCAACGGTCAAATTCAAGTTTCATATGTATATTAGGCTAGTCATGAATAATAATAAAATTCCATCAAAATTCCCAGGGTTGATACTGGGTGTTCTTATAGTAGCATTAAGCAATCCGTTGTCGGCCCAATATTTTAGTATTCAGTTAAACGAACCTTTGAATACGGATACTATCTACAACCTGCGTCCCTCGTTTACCTGGAATGCAATGGGAATGAATGATCGAACCAGCTTTGTCATAAAGGTTTGTAAAGTTGGGCCTGAACAATCACCTGCGGAGGCTATCAATCAGAATATTCCTATTATTCAGGCTGGGCCAACATCTTCAAATACTTTGATGTATCCATCAGCCCTGGATGAGTTAGATTCCTCATCAACCTATAGCTGGCAGGTTACCTTTTTCAATGATCAGATACCTGTTGCCCTAAGTGAAGTATTTGTATTTTACACACCGGCTTCTTCAAGGTATAAGGGCCTTTTTTGGATTCTTTCTCAACACCGAAACAATCAAATTTTCAGATATCCTGTACTCGCTGTTCAATATAACAACAAGTACTCCCTGAAGGAAATGATTGTTACCATTAGAAAAAAATCACCGGCAGGCGAACTGGCATTTCAGGGTCCGGTTTTACTTTATAAAGGTTCAAACACCATTAATTTAAATCGGATTGAAGATTTCCCTATACTCCCTGTTGGAAATTATTATGTCAATGTTAAAACCCGGGTAGGAGAAGATTTTTCATTCATTTATCAGAAGTATTGAAATGTTAAAGACGTTGACTTTATTAGTTGCAATTACTTTTCTTTCCTGCAATTTTAAGGAAAAGGAGTTGGTCTGGTTTTGTAAAGGGCATTATTGTTTTGCATCCAGGTTGTTAGCCGCATCAGGAGATTCAAAAACAACAGATGTAGCTTTATATATAAAAAGCTCAAGTGGAAAAGCGCTTAATCTGACTGATTCCATTGAAGGTTTAAATCATAATGAGTTTATATTCAATTTCAGTCAGCATGTGTTTTTGATTCACGGAAACGACACTATTCCTTCTTCGTTTTCTCACTTTGAGCAAAGTGGAAACATCAAGTTTGAGAAAATTCAGTTTGTATCATTTGACACCGTGATAACCACCGGCAAGAAAGATTCTTTAAGGCTGCTGTTTGATGATCAGTTTCTAACCAATCAAAATATTTTACTTAACCTTTAACTCAGTTACTATGAAAGGAAATGTATTCATCGCAAGGTTCCTATTGTTTATTTTTACTTATCAGCTGTTGCTTCCCACCAGTTTGCATGCACTCACCGGTGGTCCTTCACAACCGGAGGTAGAAGGTTTTGCTCAGGTAACAGCCAGTGATTTGGTTGATCCATTTACCGGAGATGTAAGCTATAATATTCCCCTGTTTGAAATTGGAGGTTACCCGATTAATATTGTTTATAATGGCGGGTCAAGTCAGGATTCTGAGGCAAGCTGGGTTGGATTTGGATGGACATTGAATCCGGGTGTAATAAACAGGGAGGTAAGAGGCGTTCCGGATGATTTTAATGGAGAAAGTATTAAAAGGGAGTTTAATATCAGGCCTAATATAACTGTTGGCGCTGGGGTTAATGTAAGTGGAGAATTTGCAGGATTTGATAAAGCTAAATTTAGTGGTTCGCTTACTTTATCATATAATAATTATCAAGGATTCTCCATTTCAAAAGGAATTAATGTGGCTGCTAATATAAATAAGAGTCTAGAAGATGAATCAGGTTTTGGAGGCAGTCTTGGTATATCAACTGGGCCTGGAGGAGTTGATATAAGCGCAGGTTTGAGTTTTACAAAATCTGCAACAGAATATAAAACTATTGGAATTACTGGCGGAATGAATTCCCGGGAAGGACTAAAAGATATTTCAATAAGCAGAACCATTAATGAAAAGGTAAAAAAAACTATTAAGCGGAGCGATGGCGGACCTCCGGAAGTTGATAGAAAGGGTAAAGTACTTGAATCTAAAGGCGGATCAATTTCATTTGGCTATACTCCCTCAATGCCAGCCGCATTCTATCCAATTGTTAGTTCAAGTCTAACCGCCAGAATCACCGGTGGAGGAGCGGTTAAGTTTTTGCATCCAAACTATGGATTAAGAGCATTTTACTCAGAACAAAGATTATCAAGGAAAGTAATTGAAGAAGAATCATACGGTAGTTTATATCTTCAAAATGGATCTAAGGGAGATGTATTAGATTATGTTAAGGAGAAGAACATACCTCTTAATAAATTTACAACAAAGCTATCTCCTGTTTATATGGCTTCAGATATTTTCAATGTGATGGCACAACAAGTAGGCGGACAGTTTCGCATAAAAAGATCAGAAATTGGAACATTTAGAAAACCTTTGAACACCTCATTTTCCAATGGAACTAATGTTGGATTTGAAGGAGGGGGAGGAGATTTGGTTCACCTTGGGGTTGATATTAATGTTGCTCTTACTTTTAATACAACTACACAATGGCACACAAAATCCTCCACGCCTTTTAAGAATTATAATAATTCGAATCGGGAATTTCAACCGGCATATTTTTATAACACCCAGCAACTTTCCTGCCTTCCGTTTAATTTATCTGAGTCAAGTGCTATTAGTGCTGTAAAGCATAGCAACAATAAAGTTTTAAGTATGTTATTGCCTGATGGGAAATTCTCAGATAACCGAACTGCGGATGACTTTATGCAACAAAAACGAATACCCACAAATACCTTAATGACGTACTTGGATGCAAGTCAGGCTGATCAGTTTGCTTTGATCAAAAACATTCAATCATACCCAGAAAATATTTTGGTATTTGGAAGTATTAACAAAAGCCTGATTAAAAACTATTCCAGACTTGAGCATCCTATGGATCAAATTTCTGAGATTACTATTACTGGGGATCAGGGTATCAGATACATTTTCGGAATACCAGCATACAATGTTAAGAAAAGGGAGGTCACATTTAATGCCAAGGATGGCTTGGATCATGATCTGAATACGATATTATATACCCCGCAAGACGCTTCGGTTGAAAATAAAAATGGGAGAGACTATTTCTTTGAGGCAACTGAGACACCTCCATATGCGCATTCCTATTTATTAACTGCTGTTGCATCACCTGACTATGTTGATGTGAATGGGGATGGATTAACAGATGATGATATCGGAAACTTGGTGAAATTTAATTATTCAAAAGCTTACGGAAATTTTAAATGGAGAACCCCCCATTTAGAAGCAAACAATAACCCGGGTTTTAAGGTATTAGATAATGATACCAAAGGAAGTTATATATATGGAGAAAAGGAAATATGGTATACTCACTCCATTGAATCAAAGAATCAGATTGCACTTTTTTATACATCAGCTAATAGAACTGATGGCTTGGAATCGGGTGGCGAGCATGGAGGAAATGGGAGTAATAGAATAAAAAGACTTGACAGCATTCAGGTATTCTCAAAATCAGATATCGCAGCACATTCAAGTAGCGCGGTTCCGATAAAAACCATTATATTTGAATATAGTCAGGAATTATTCAAAGGTCTACTAAACGGTGACGGTGAGCCGGGTAATAACGGAAAACTTACTTTAAAGAAAGTATACTTCACTTATGGTAAAAACCGAAAAGGAAAGCTCAATGGCTACTCCTTTACATATTATGAGGATGATGGCTATAATGAGAGATACAACGATCGCTGGGGAAATTACAAGCCGGAACACAACGGTGGATTAAGCAACAGGGATTTTCCTTACGCCGAACAGAATCCGGAAAGAGCTAATGAAAATGCAAGGGCCGGGCAACTTAAGACAATTACCCTGCCCTCAAAAGCAGTTATCGAAATTGAATATGAGTCGGATACATATGCTTACGTGATGGACAAGCCAGCTGGTATTATGTATCCGATTTTGGGATTTGACAACAATGATAATCCGCAATCGCTTCCTACCACACGGACCAAACTCCATCAGATCGCCCCCCTTTCCATAACTCCAAATAATACCATGTATTTGGAGCTGCAACAACCAGTATCAAACAGGGAGGATTTTTTTAATCAGTACTTATCTGGCCTTGGTGATAATATTTATTTCGACTGCAGTCTAGATTTAAATAATAGTGAGGAATTTTTTGATCGTGTGAAAGGTTATTGCAAAATTCAAAATTATGGAGTATTTCAGGACGGGACACGTACCATCGGCTGGATAAGAATTAAGAACTTATCAGGTGAGGATAGCAAGATAAATCCCATTGCCTTCGCCGGACTCCAAACGTTAAGACTTGAATTACCAGACTTGGCTTATCCAGGTGGATATTTGGATTTTGAAAACATGAATCCGGTTAATGCAGCAAATTTTTTAAAGCAGCAATTTCTGGACATAAAGGAGTTATTTCTGAACTTTAATAAAAATTCTGTAAGGCAACATAAAAAATGCAATACTATTGATATAACTAAATCATGGATCAGGTTGAAGGATCCTGATAGAACCAAGTATGGAGGAGGCCATCGGGTAAGTAAAGTTACTATTAAGGATGACTCTGAAGTTGGGTATTCAACTATTGAATATGGCCAGGAATATGATTATGATATTGAATTACCGGATTCAAGAGGCACTTACTCATCTGGTGTAGCATCTTATGAACCAATGGTGGGAATTGAGGAATTCTTAGGTAAGGTTCCAACCTCAATCGAAGAAAAGGTAGCACTGGCCCCCAATAAGTTCTATTATATTGAAGACCCACTGGGAGAGCAGCTTTACCCTTCTGCGTCTGTAGGTTATTCTCATGTTAAAATAACCCCCTTTGGAAATAATTCTTCTAAAAATACTGGCTTTTCAGTAAACAGGTATTACACAGCCTATGACTATCCGTCCTATACGCTTAGTACCAAAATCGATGTTGCAGATTATTTAAGAAACCCTTTAAAATTCTTCAATATTGATCTTCCAACATTCTTTACTGCCATCCAGGGCCACAGCATAGTTGTAAATGACATGCACGGGAAGCCCCGTTCTGTTGAGTCATTTGATAAAGCTGGTAGTTTAATTAATAAAACAGAATATTTCTACAAGAATCAGTCAGGTACAATCAAACCAACTCCATCAAATATTGTACAAACAGTAGATCAAAATAGTAATATCCAATCCAGTGTAATTGGTGTTGATATTGACATATTCCAGGAGTTAAATCAGAATAATTCGATGACAACTACCCCCGGAGTTATGATTAATTATGAACTTACTACTCTGGCAGTTCCTCCTGTATTGGCTTTTGCTTCAGCTCTTCCATTATTCTCTGTGGTTAATCAAAATACCCGAACTGCTGTTGTGACTAAGTATATAAAAAAGGCGGGTATATTAGATAAAACAGTTACCACAACGGCTAATGGAAGTGTAGTAATTACGGAAAATCTGTTGTATGATAAGGAAACTTGCAGACCAGTTCTAACCAGTGTGAACAACGGTTACAACGATAAATACTTTAACATACAAATTCCTGCGTATTGGGGATACTCTCAAATGGGCCTGGCAAGCAGGAACTCCGGATTGTATGCACTTGATGTTGCTTTAGAGGATGGGATTATTCCGAGTGGAATTGGAAACTTATTTGTTGAAGGAGATGAACTTCAAGTTTTTAATTCGTTAAATCCAACACTCTTTAAGCCGTTACCTGCCAAATATTACGTACTTACAAAAAATAACAGTAAGTACATTTGTAATGCTAATGGTGTGCCACTGGGTGATGGAAATTTTGCAATAAAGATTCTTCGAAGCGGAAATAGAAACTTCTTTGGATCGGATGTTGCGACAATTGTAACTTATGAATATCCTATAAAAAATAACCGCCTTGAACTGGAGGATCTTGATAGGGTGTTGGCAGCAACTGCAATTGAATACAACGATTATAATAAAATTGAATGTGGAAAAGTCTTTCAAAAGCAGTGCAATCCGGTTGATCTTCAGCAAATGTGCTTGTATACAGGAGGAGGCCTTGATATTTGGGAAGGTGAAGGAGAATTGCAGCAAAATTACTGGGATCCAAGCAGTTCGGGATATGATCATTGGAACAGTGATATCGGAGGTCCCTCACCTGCTCAGCCAAGGACTTATCTGATCAACCCATCAACCACCTGTGAAGCCAATAATAAGATCGGGGCATTGCTTACAGATGCTGTTATTCATTACCTTAATTATGGTTTTGGAGATACACCTATTACCTCGACAAATGAATTGCTCTCGTTTTTTGAATCGCACTCAAACATGAGTATTTCAGAGTCAGACAGAACATTTATTACAACCAATTTCCCACTTGAATATTTACCCGTATCTGGACTGTTTCCTGGTTTGTCGGTTCAATTTGGCAATTGTAAGATCAGGATACTTAATAACGGCAGAGCTAGTAGTTTATTTAAAGCAAATCTGGCAGCAAATAATTACCTGCATGTAAGACAAAAGAATTCCTCTAATCAGGATTTAGTAGATGTTTCAAAAGGGACTTATCTGGGTGAGGATTTTGCCAGGTATCATTCCAGCGATGGTATAACAAACATTTACTATGACATTGGAGTTATTTTCAATGGTCGTTTTGTAAAGATCAGCACAGCTGAGTTTTCCTGTGTTTCATGCAATGATGGAGAATGCGTGGAGAACCCCGATATTTTAGATCAGCCAGTTAATCCCTATGCCAAAGGATTAAAAGGCACATGGCGACCTTATCGATCATATACCTATTTGGAGGAACGTGATCGGAACATGAGCACATCCACAACCAATATCAGGCAGGAAGGGCAATTTCTTACCTGGAGTCCATTTTGGAATTTTAGCAGCTCAAATGGGAATAAATTAGAGAAAGTAGCTGACGAATCCAAATGGAAGTGGGATGCTCAGGTTACCCTCAGGGATAAAAATGGGAACGATGTTGAGCAGCGTGACCCATTATACAGGTACTCATCTGCATTGTTTACTTATAACCGTACTCTGAATTCAGCCGTAGCTTCCAATGCAAGATATCAGCAGATTGCCAATGACCATTTTGAGGATTACCAATTCGATACGGATGCTGATGCAAGTGAGCCTTGTTTTGATGATCATTGGAGCTTTAGAAATGTGCTTGCTCAACAGAATACTGTTGAATTAAGCACCGACCAGGCCCATACAGGACTACATTCATTGAAGTTGCCCAGTGAATCAAATATAATACTCAGTCGTAACATCAATAATGACGCTTATAACGATGAAATTACGCGAAATGAGAATGGAGTCTATAAACTCGATAATGGAGATTGCATAAAGAAATTCTCACCACTTGAAGGGCGTTATGTAATCAGCGCATGGGTTAAATCAACGGTTGCATGTAAGGAGGGCTTAGGAATTCAGGCCCCGGTAATAGTATCTTTTGGTGAGGGTAGTACACCTGTTGAATTTTTCCCTTCAGGACCAATCATTGAAGGCTGGCAAAGAATATACGGTTATTTTGATGTAAGTTCATCAGATCAGGTAATAGAGGTGAAACTATCCAATGAAGAGAATCAAACAGTATTCTTTGATGATATCAGAATTCACCCATTCAAGTCGAACATGAAAGCATTCGTATATGATCCATTTACATTGCGCTTGCATGCAACCCTTGATGAAAACAACTACGCAACTTTTTATGAATACGATTCAGAGGGTAAATTAATTCGGGTGAAACGCGAAACCGAAAGAGGAATTGTCACATTAAAAGAGCATCGTCAGGAATTAATCAAAGGATTGTAATGAAATATTTACTGCTCATATTAATTATTGCCGGTAAGCTCCATGCACAACCCGGTAAGCAGGCTACGTCCAATGTTGAGGCAATGGAAATGTACCGGAAGGTTTGTGCTTTGTATGCCAATAGTCCCGGCATGGATTTAAGATTTAAGATGCTTTACTATTACGATAAGGAAAAGACTGCATCAGAGATTATTGACAATTGCAGAGCCATCAGATCAGCGGAGAGTGCATACAGCCGGTATGGAAAAGTTGAGTTATTGTATCAGAAGCCCTATTCGATCAACGTTGATAATGAACAAAAGATTATCTATCTGGATCAGTACCTGGACATGCGTCAGTTGATTCAGATTCCGGAACCCAAAGCTTTGGAGGAGCTGAATGCAAAATTCCTATTGGTAAACATTCAGGGGAATCTAAATCGCATTTTAATTCTGCCCAAGGACGGTGAAT
>Ga0058865_1091054_pt1 | contig 13534 bp, 9 predicted proteins | sample TNRReaAnaerobRNA_2_FD_61085 | JGI IMG/M metagenome (GOLD analysis project Ga0058865, IMG submission 61085) | Wastewater treatment Type I Accumulibacter community from EBPR Bioreactor in Madison, WI, USA - TNR Reactor, Time C-32min-Anaerobic_ RNA... | ecosystem: Engineered > Bioreactor > EBPR >...
AAAAAAGATGGTCGCTTAACCATTCGTCCTATTGGCGGAACAGGTGAATTACGTGCCGAATGGGCAGGACCCGGTGTTAATACCGTCGGAACTTCCCTTCGTAATTTGGGTCCGGGTACGTATTGCGTAACGGTTAGCGACCAAGTGAATTGTACAAAACAGGAATGCTATACTATAACTGAACCCGCTGAATTCAAGTTGGATACTACTAACGTGAAGCATGTTTCTTGTGCAGGAGCTAACGACGGTTCGATTACCGTTCAAACTTCAGGTGGAAATAATGGTCAGGTATTATTTGCTTGGGTGAATTCCAAAAACAATAACATCGGTTCAGCTAATAGTGTTTCTAATTTAGTACCTGACGTATATACGGCTTGTGCTTTAGACCGACTCGGTTGTCAAACGTGTATTCAAATCGTCATTACTGAACCTTTGCCCATTACACTCAAAACGCAAAAAGTTACCGGCGTACCCTGTAATGGTCAGGCAAGCGGTTCAATAGAAGTAGAGGCTGAAGGCGGTGGTACTGGAGTTTTCCAATACAACTGGTCGGGACCGAATGGTTACTCGGGTTCTGGGGCTACCATCTCCGGCTTGAAAGGTGGTGAATATGTCTTGGTGGTTACTAAAGGTAACTGTAACCAAGAATTCAGAATCAATGTAGCAGAACCCGGTGCTTTGATTGCTCGTTTGCGTGAAAAACGCGATGTAACCTGTAACGGTGGAAGTAATGGTTCAATTAACCTTGACATTGAGGGAGGTACAGAACCTTACACCTTTAATTGGACACCAACTTCCCCGAATATCGAAGACATCAATCAGTTGCAAGCGGGTGAATACAGCTTGGTTGTTACCGATAAAAACGGTTGTACTGCCAATTTCACTACAACCATTACAGAACCTGACCCTGTGCAGATTGTATTGCAGGGCATCATTGATGTACAATGTCATGGTGAAGCTATGGGTGGTATTTCTGTCAACGTTTCGGGTGGAACTGCTCCGTATCGTTATGTTTGGAGTACCAATAATCCGGCGGATACTACGAACGTCATCAGTGATAAGCCTGCGGGTGAATATAAACTCACCGTATTTGATGTAAATAATTGTCCGAGTGAGGTTGCCTCCTTTGAAATCAAGCAACCTGACGTATTAAAAGCGACCGTTACTGCTATCACGCCGGAGAGTTGTAAAGGCGCAATGGACGGTGGTGTACAAATCGCGGTTACGGGTGGTACACAACCCATTCGTTATGTATGGACGTTTAATAATAATCCCGAAGATACAACTACCGTTAGCAACAGTACGGTAGATAAAGTAGACTTAGAGCCGGGAGCGTATAACTTATTGTTAATCGGAACGGGTGGCTGTACGTATGATACTACTATCGTTATCCCTGCAGCGGATTCGATGCGTATCACTGTTGACCAACTGATTCAACCGATCTGCGGTGAAAGCTGTACGGGACGTATTCTTTTAACCATTGACGGCGGAGTGGCTCCCTATACGTATATCTGGCAGGATAATGGCGCACCAGCTTCCGAAGATCGTGATCTTCTTTGCGAAGGAACGTATTGTTTACGGATCATTGATGCCAATAACTGCCAAAAAGATACTTGTTTCGTCTTAGTTAATCAAGGCGGAGAAGCTATCATCACAGGCTTACCGGAAAACGTTTGTTCGGGTGATGCACCGATTACTTTAAGTGCGACTCCTTCGGGTGGTACATTTAGCGGTGAGGGTATTGATCCCGTAAATAATAACCTCTTCAATCCTGCCTTAGTAACAGGAGCATCTACAACGATTTCTTATTCAGTAACGGTGGATGGATGCGAGTTCCGCAAGGAGCAAATCGTAAACGTGCGCGGTGGCGGTATTCAAGCGGAAATCACCTATACCGGCTTCCCTGCGGGACCTCCCTTCTGTGTGTCGAATGCAGGATTCTATATCCTTTCCTACAAACCGATTCAAACGGGTATAACGGCACAATTCAGCGGACCCGGCGTTACATTTAACGGGGTTAGTTACCTCTTTACGCCCGCCGCCGCAAAAGCTGATAGCCACGAAATCGTCTTGACACTAGTGGATAATCTTTCACAATGTCGTACCGTCGTTAAGGATACGATTTTGGTTAGCAGTCCGGCATCGGTTGAGGTGAAATTGGATAAAAACAACATTTGTCCGGGTGATAGTGTAACGATCTCTGTACCGGGAGCGACGAGTTTCTCGGTTTCACCGACAACAGGCTTGGCTTGCGCACCGAATTGTAATAATTTAACTGAACCTGTAAAAGCAAGTCCCAGATCGACAACCAATTACTTGGTTTCGGCTAACACCGGTGGATGTTCGGTTCAAAAACAAGTCCGAGTTAATGTCATCAACTTGCCTGCAATCGTGATTTCCGCCAGTGCTACCTCTGTTTGTGCCGGCACGGAAGTGAATTTAAAGGCGGTGAGTGCTGGAACATACACCTATAAATGGAGTCCCGGTAATTTATTTACCGATTCCACGGGAGCTAATGTAATTGCTCGACCTACTGAAACGACTACTTTTACGGTAACGGGTATAGCTTCTAACGGCTGTAAACAAACCTTTACCCAACAAATCACGGTCATACCTTCTCAAGTAACGGTTACCACTGCGAATGACACCATTTGTTTAGGTGCGAGTACGACCTTAACCGCTACGAGCGTTCAGCCGGGTGAATTTACCTTCACTTGGTCGCCCGCAACGGGATTAAGTGCTACTTCAGGTGCTACGGTTACCGCTTCCCCCAAAGTAACGACAGTTTATACTGTTACTCGTTCGGGTTCCGGTAATTGCAGGACGAATACAGTACGGGTTGCTGTTCGGGATACGGTAGCCATTATCACAGGATGGAAAGCAATCTATTGCGTAACGGAAGGATGCTCTGATTTGACAGCTACACCGACGGGAGGCACATTCTCGGGAACAGGTGTTACCGGCTCGCAATTCTGTCCAACAACCGCAGGCGTAGGTACGCATACAATCCGCTATTCCGTAACGCAAGGCGGTTGTAACATCAATGGCAGTGTAACGGTGGTCGTTACTGCCCCCAAACCGACAACCATCATCAATATTCTACCGACTTATTGCCGATTGGCGAATCCGGTTACCTTAACGCCTGAAATTCCGGGTTCGGAAATTAAAGTAAAAGGTGTAGTAACGAATATCTTAGACCCAGGGTCCATGGGATTAGGTGACTGGCCCGTAGTCGTTACACCGCCGGCTAATTCGGGTTGTGTGAAAGACAGTATCTATACAGTGCGTATTATCGAACCTAATACCGCTATCGTTGGCTTGGCAGAGTCCTATTGTTTGAATTCGCCATGCTTTACCTTAACGGGAACACCGGCGGGTGGTCAGTTTGTAGGTAAAGGTGTTCGTTTTGTAGGTGGTGTTTACCAATTCTGCCCATCGTCGGCGGGTATGGGGTCGGCTTCGATTACTTACTTTGGTCGTGATGCGCAGTGTACTTACAGTATTACCCGTATTGTGATGGTAGGTGGTAACTTAACGGCTACTGCAAGCGTAACCAACGCTACCAGCCCCACCGCTAACGATGGCAAAATCACGATCACAGCACAGGGAGGAACACCGCCTTATCGCTACGGTTTATGTGGTCAGCCTACCAATACCAATTCAACGATCTCGGGATTATTACCCGGAACGTATTGCGTACAAGTAGTGGCAGGCAGTTGTAGTACCACGGTAAATGTAACGGTAGGTGCAGGTAATTTGGAATGTTCTCCTCCCGCAAATGGTACGGTTGTCGCTTCCAGTATTACCAATAATTCCGTAGTGATTACATGGGGAGCTGTCCCGAACGCATTAAGCTATGTGGTGGATTACCGAGTAGTTGGTGCGCCTCAACCGATCTCGGTTCCGTCGGCTTCCACTTCGACCACTATTACCCAGTTGACTTGTAATACTAATTACGAGGTAGTGGTTCGAGCCATATGTTCTAACGGTGGCATTTCACCGAACACTAACGCCATTACTTTCCGTACTACGGAATGTGCCGTGGTGGGATGTCCTACGCCGACTAACTTACGGGCTACGCTTCAAACAGCTAATTCGGTACGTTTATCTTGGACACCTGTAATTGAAGCGATCAATGGTTATGTGGTTTCTTGGCGAGAAGACCCGAATGGTCTTTTCAGAAGTACCAACGTCAGCGGTGGTAATACATCCCAATTCGACGTTCGTAACTTAGTAAAGGGTAAGAAATATTGTTTCCGCATCCGTTCGCGTTGTGCAAACAATGTATTGTCTCCTTTCAGTGATTTGGTTTGTTTGACTATACCACAAGGTAAAGAGTCAAACGTAATTGCTGAAGAGCCAACCGACATCAGCATTTATCCGAATCCCAACAAAGGTCAATTCACGATCACTTTGTATGGAAACCAGTCCGAAGAAGCTACTTTAAGTCTCTTCGATGTGAATGGTAAACAGGTTTGGAACAACCAAGTCGTATTGAACGAAGGCATCAATGAAATTCACTATTCCGAAATGAATTTATCGTCCGGTGTGTACATTTTGCGCTATATTCTGGCAGGATCATCACGGACTATCAAAGTCGTCATCGAATAATTCGATCATCCTTTTATATGCTAAAAAAACCGCTCACCCTAATCAGGGAGCGGTTTTTTTGTTGAACGGTAAGCCGTTTATTTTCATTATAAATTGAAAATAGTGGTGAAATATGTATCTTTACGCACGGAAACAGATTTGAAAATGCAAGAGGCTATCCATTCGTTTGTAACCCTGTGGGGAAATATGGCTACGCATTGGGGCATCAGTCGCAGTATGGCGCAGGTGTATGCTTTGTTGTATGCGCATAATGAACCTTTGGATACGGATATGATTATGCAAGCATTAGACATCAGCAGGGGAAATGCCAATATAAATATCCGTAAACTATTAGAATGGGGACTCATCACTAAAGCTGACCGCCCCGATAGTCGTAGAGACCTCTATACCGCTGAAAAAGACCTCCGTCAGCTTACTTATCGCATCATCGCCGAACGTCAAAAGCGCGAGCTAACCCCTGTCAGTGAGCAACTGATGCAGATCGCATCGGGTTTGGAAGTGCGCCATACTGACGAACCATTACTCGAAGTGCAAGCCCTGCATGATCGATTGGTACAGATGGCTGAGTTTACCGCCGTTTTCACCGAAGTAAGTAATCTGCTGTTACCACTCTTGGAATCCGCTGATAGTCAGGAGATACGTAACCTATTAGCCCTTTTGAAAACCTTAATTCGTCCAAGTCATCAGGAAGGAGATCAACCGTCCCATGTCTGAATTCATCAAAAAACAAACCGAATACTACCTCAAAGACCTCCATGCCCGCGAAACGATGCGCATGACTTGGTATCGTCATTACAAAAACAGTGACCAAATCCAACAACTCCGCATCAAAAAGGCGCAACATCGGGCGTTTTTGAATGATTTACTCCGTCGCCGGTCCTTAAAACCGATTTGGTATGCTCCGTTTTTTTACTACATCGGTCATTTGTTCGGCATTCTGTCCGCTTTCTTACCACCCAAGATGATCCGATTGATCGAACAGACGTTGGAATTTTGGTTATTGATGCGGTATGAAAAATACCTGAAGAAGTTGCGCTTGCAATTCGATGTACGTTCCATGATCGAAGCGATGCAGATGAAAAAACTTAACCATGATGAACCCGGTACTGATGTGATCCAAACCTTAGAGCAATTCATCAGCAACGAACGCGATATTTTACAAAACTGATTTAATATGTTTAAGCGGTTACATTGGTTGGTGTTGCGTTCGTTTGTGGGACCCTTTTTAGCCAGCTTTTCGGTTGCCTTATTCATCTTGGTTATTCAATTTTTAATGAAATACCAAGATGACCTGTTCGGTAAAGGCTTAGGAGCGGACGTGGTTACACAGATTTTTTTTTATGCGGGCGTACAGTTAACGGTGATGGCATTACCGATAGCTGTGTTACTTAGTTCGTTATCCACGTTGGGTAAGTTGGGTGAAACCTATGAATTAGCGGCGATGAAGTCGGCAGGCGTTTCCTTGATTCGGGTGATGATACCTTTGATTGTTTTTGCAGGATTGATCGCCTGTTTATCCTTCTTTATGTCGTGTTATGTAGTTCCGAAATCGAATGGGCGATTGTACTCTTTGCTTTACAATGCAGAGCAAGCCAAACCCGAAGTAGCCCTTCAACCCGGCTATTTTGATCGTAAGTTCGACGGCTATGCCTTTTACTTTGCCAAAAAAGGGAAAGACGGAATGCTTTATGACGTGAAAATTTGGGATCATACCCGCGCACCCGCCAAAACCAACCTCATCTTCGCCGATTCCGCGCGGATGACCTTAGATAAAAAACTGCTTTACCTCCGGCTCAAACTCTTTCACGGAGAACAGCACGAACCCCAACCCCAAGAAAATAACGAAACCAAAGCACTACCCTATGCCCGCTTAGCCTTTGATACGCTCCTGTATAAGTTTGATATTTCCGCCTTTCAGATGAAAGAGATGGACGAAAATGCGTTTAAGGGACACCAGTACATGTCTACTTTGCCGGAATTAAAACATACTGTAGACAGCCTTGACAAAGAAGTGCAAAGCATTCATCAAGCCTTAGGCAACCATCTGGAGGGCTACTACCATCTCAAAAAAAGGCGTAATCCTTCCCCTCAAGCAGGTATTATCACCTTAGATACTGTAAATCCGGTCGTGGATCGTTTCTCTTCCGAATTTCGTTCCGATATTTTAATCACTGCAACGAATAATGTTCGCTCCATCCGTAGTTTTTTGGAATACACTAACAGCACTTTCAAAGACCGAAGTGAGCAATTCCGCCGATATGCCATTGAATACGGATTGAAATTCAGCTTGCCTTTAGCCTGTATTGTGATGCTTTTTATCGGCGCACCGTTGGGGGCGATCATCCGAAAAGGTGGTGTAGGTATGCCAACCGTCATATCCTTGGCGTTTTTTGTATTATTTTACCTACTCTTAACGAACGGAAGGAAGTTAGCCCGCGACGGCATTATCTTCGTAGAGGTAGGTGTTTGGATGCCCATTCTGATTTTAGCATGTATTGCCGGATACTTGACGCAACAATCATCAACGGATTCACGACTTTTTGACATCACTTGGTATAAGCAATTTTTCACCAAACTAATTCGATTCCGCCGATAATTTATGCGCCGAAAGTACCTGATTTATTGGATTGTATTACTGGGAATACTAATAGGAGTGTCGGCTTGTTCCCGTAATGAAGCTGATGTAGTTATTAAAACACCATACGGCGAAATATTCGTTAAGCTATACGACGAAACGCCCAAACATAAAGCTAATTTTTTAGCCCTAACCGATACAGGATACTTCAAGGGATTAACCTTCTTTCGGGTAATTGCTGATGCCGTAGCACAAGGTGGCGGCAAGGGCTTTTATTCAGAGGGCGACCCGCGAAACTTGGTTGATGCGGAAATAAGTCCACGTTTCATTCATAAAAAAGGGACATTTTGCGCGCCACGTTATCCCGATGAGATGAATCCCGAACGAAAATCAAGTGGTTCACAGTTTTACATAACCTTAGGTAAAACTTTTACTTCAGAAGAATTAGATACGATTTTGAAAGATAAGAATATAATGTTGCGCAACGCGGCAGTTTATCAATATAAACGACTTCACAGCCAAGAACTTTTGGAACAATACCAACAATCACCCGAAGGTAAATGGTTACAAGCCTACGACCTGCCAAAATTGAAAGAATCTAATCCCAAAGCATATTTATCCGTTAGTACACGCATTAATGACGGGGTGGATAGCCTTATTATTCGTAGAAAACTGGTTTCCTTCCAACCCTTTTCCTACACTGCCGAACAACGAAAAATCTATCAAGAAATTGGCGGATTGCCTGATTTAGATGGTGATTATACCGTTATGGGGGAAGTGATTAAGGGAATCGAAGTTGCTGAAAAGATTTCTCGTTCCGTAACGGAGGTCAATTCCAACGTACCGGCGGAGAAAATTCCTTTTAAGATTGAACGGGTGAAATAATAAAAGGCTGTTACGTTGAATAACAGCCCTTCATCATGTATCCGGTTTCACATTACAGTGTAGCAATGATGTTATCAATATCTTTCGGTTTGCGGAGGAGTAAGGTCAATTCTCCTGCCTGATGATTTTTTTCTCGGGGCAATGGATTGTACGTAGCCAAGCCCACATTATTGCCGAATCGTGCCATCACTTTTAGGGCTTGACTGCGGGGGCAGGTGAATTCAAACAAGCCGTCTTTCGAGTGGAAAGTTAAATAAGTGCGCTCATCTGGGCTAACGACGTGAAGCGTAACCGCATTATCAGGGATTACCCCGCAGATTTTACCGCTCACTTTCACCATTTCCGGCTTAATTCCTTGAGCCACAGCCACCCAACCCGTTTGAATCAATGCCACACAATATTTATCAGCTTGGTTGCAAGTGATGGCTTCGTTATGCCTTGCCTCGTCTGCTAAGCTGTCTTGGTAAGCATTTTTACGGATGATGTCTAACGATTCATGGGCTTGATAGACTTCATCGCGCTGTTCGGCTTGAGCATAGCGCACTTGTTTATTAACAGCGACCGTTACGTCCATGTAATTATACTTCAAATACGGGTCTTTGAGGTCGTTTCGGTGATAGACGGTAGCCAATCGGTTCATCAATTCATGGGCTTTGAGCGTGGGTTCGGGGAAGCCTTCACGGTGCGCCAACGTATGAATGAGTGGATTCAAATACTGCCGAGCCACATAAAAGCGATTCTTGAACCAGAAAAATTCTACTGCTTGGCGTTCACTTTCCATAGCCGTCTGGCGATACGAAACGATGTTTTTACTCATCACCACTAATTGGTCAAAGGGTACGTTTTGGGGAATGTTACGCATGATACTACCTTTGGCTAAATCGCTGTGCAGGTCTTGAACCATGAAGCTGAAGTGCTTAAACTCCACAAAACGAGCGTTGATCGCAGGGCTTTTGAAGTTAGCGCGTTTGAGTTTGCCGTCATGTACCGCCTCATCTTTCATGCTAAAGGTCGGCGCAAAGAGCCTTACAGCCTTCAAATTGGCGTAAATCATGCCTTTATAGTGGAAATAAGTCGGTCGTTCGTCGGCTTGCGTGTTGGCATGAATCATTTTCACGATGTCCTCCTCATTTTCAAAGACCGGCGCATTTTCCATCGCGTTGAGGGTCGTATTTGCCGTATTTTCTAAGGCAATGAGGGTATGCTTGTTGTCTTTTAAGTAGGGATACCGGTCTAACATTTGCAGGATTCGCTCCGCCGGTTCAATGGCTGGGGTCAAGTTGTAAAAGACGGCTTCTTGATCCGTTAACAGCACCGTACCGCTCAATTTGACGGGTAAAATACGTAATCCGGTCAGTTTTTCGGCTTCATTTGCCCCTTTTCGGTCGCGGGTAAAGACTTTATCTTGCACAAAAATGTATTTCTGCATCTCCTTCTCCAGCTTACTCACGCGGGGTTTAGCCCTCAAAATCAAGCCTTCCGTAGCGAAATGAGGGGTTTTTCCGTTGGTAATGGTATCCCCTGCGATATGTTGAAGATGCTCCATGAGTGGGGTAGCAGTCCTTCCGACCAATTCCTGCACTTTATCATAGCATTTATAGGCGCAAAACGCAGGGCTGTACGTCGTTACGAAGGGGGCAGGCTGTACCGGATTATCAACGACTTTCCATGTAGTACGTTCTTGGTTGGTGAGGTGTCTCCAAACGGCTTGTCCCGCGTTATCTTGCACAGCGAAGAACAATTCCTGCGTTCCCAAGCCTAAATTCTTCGGAATTTGTACCAAAAGCGGTTTGGCGGGGTCAATTTGGAGCGGATGTCCCTTCTTAAAGGCATTGATATAGTACATTCCTTGCGTTTTCAGGATGCCTTTTTCAGTGCGAGTAGGGATGCCGAGGGCTACAAAATCGCTCATATCATCGCCTTCCACCAGCTGAACTTGGATATTTCCACCGATAATTCGTTGATTATCATCACGAAAGCAGTGGCGGGGCAGGTGAATGGTGATGCCGTTCATACCACGCAGGGTGTTCATTTCATCCCCATCGATGGTAAACTGTTGGATCAGTCCTTTATTCCGAACTTTACGAAAAGGACTGCCCGCATCGCCCGTCAGGGATTGATTATCACCGGTTTGAGCGGTATCCAAAGCCGTTTCCACGAGGGTATTGCTGTAATCAACGGTTTGGAAAGTCGCAGTATCGGCGGGAGTCGGGGTGGTGCTTTGGGTTGCAGTGGGTTGGCTTTTTTGGCAACCGATCAATCCGAAAGCATAGGCACAGGCGACGATGAGGGTGATACGATAGCTTTTCATAAAGGTTAGAAAATTAAATGTTTGTACTAAATGAGTTGCTTTGATATAGTCTATACAAGAGGCGTGCCAATTCCTTAACAACTTGCTATCAAACCATCAACTTTTTTGCCGAAATAGAAATTTTAGGATTTATGCGTGGGAAATAGCGCGAATATGGGGTACTATCAATATTTAATCTTATTTTTATTCAAACGAGATACAATGAAAACATTTTTCTTAATGTTAAAAACAGGCAATTTTTTAACGGAATTTTTATTAAATGACAGCATCATGTATCATTCGCATTAGAAAGATTTAGTTCATTGGCTTAATCCAAAAGGTTATGCTCCCTAAAAAAATCCTCCATGTCTGCTCTAAAACGTGCTACATCAAAATCTTTGATTTTTCGGGGAAGTTTGTCCAAACAGGAGAACGACTTAAATAGCTCGGTAGCCAGAAGTTTTTTAGACTCTTCATCTGAACTTTCGGTGTACCGGGTATATAAATCACCGTCCAGTTTAACGCTGTACCTGAAATGCTTAACAAATTCATAAGGTTCACCGGTAATAGCGTTCTTTGTTACCTTATAATCAATATATTTCGGCTTATAGTCCTTAAAAAAACGTTCATTTTCTCCATTTGGAAAATTTACAATATACAAGATGATAATGTACTCCTGTATAGTATTCCCATAATCCTTGTTTTCAAGGAATTTTTGAATCTCTGTTTTCAATTCCTGAACAATGGCACCATTACGATTTGCACTACCTTTTTTTAGTGAAATCATATCAAATGTTAAGCCCATGCTAAATTTCATATGATAACAGCGATTGAATCAGTTCATTATCAGCGATTTTTACCCCATCCGTACCCATTTGACCAGTTCCTTAAAGGTGATCTTCTTTCCGTACATCAATAAGCCGATGCGGTAGATGCGCGCAGAAACCCACGCCATCCCATAAATCCCCGCCACGAGTAGCACCATTGAAAGGATGATCTGCCATACCGGTACGTCCACAATCGCCATCCGCGCCATCATAATTGTCGGCGAAGTAAAGGGTATGATCGACAGCCAGAAGGCTAATGCACCGTTCGGGTTGTTCATTACCGCGAAAAGCAATAAGATCGGTATATATGCCGGTATGGAAATAGCTGTGGTTAAAGGTCCCGCGTCGGCTTCTTGGTCAATGGCGGCACCGATGGCGGCGAAAATCGTCCCATACATCAGATAGCCCCCCAGAAAATAAAAGATGAAGAAAAAGATCAGGCTGAATTTGAACTGCCCCACGGCTTTCATCATCTTATCCGCCATCTGAACTGACTCTTCGGAACTGCCCATCATGCTTTGCGTAGCGGACGACTGCACCGCCTCCGAACCCGCAAAAAAGGAAAGCAACACCACCCCACCCATGATTAAACCAACCCAGATGAGAAATTGCAACAATCCTACCGCTCCGATGCCCAATATTTTGCCCAGCATCAGTTCAATCGGTTTGACGGAAGAGATGATGATCTCCACGATGCGGTTGGCTTTTTCTTCCATGACCCCCTTCATCAAAATACCGCCGTAGATAAATACCATCATAAACGTTAAGAAAGCCATCCCGTACCCGAAGACGAAACCCAATGCCGACGAACCGCCTTCCTCGCCTTTTTCGGTGATTTTGATCGTCTGCACGGCTAAGCGGTATTCCGTTTCTTTGATTTTCTCCGTGCCTAAGCCCGCATCTTGTAATTTAATGTTTTTTAGGATCGGGTCAATCTTCGATTTAAGGTTGGATTCAAAGGTCATACTCGGCAGTTGCGAAGCCTGAAATACGACGTTGACTTTTTCCTTACCCAAATCATCCTGAATCATCAATCCGGCATCATGTTCCTTGCCCACCAACCATTTTTTCAATTCCTCCAAACCCATCGTGGCGGGAACGAATTTCATCGTTTCATCGGATTTTTGCGCCAGTTCGGGTAAAATTCGCTTGGAGGGGTCTATGACATGGACGGTGTAGGTCTCCGTTTTGGAATATTTACCAACCAGCGTTGGAACGATCATCAGCACCAAGAAGAGTAAGGGCGTGGCGAGCGTCGTTACCAAAAAGAGTTTATTTTTGACGCGGGTCATAAATTCCCGCTTAAAGATGATCCAGAGTTTATTACTATTCATGGTAGGGTACTTCAGGTTGGTTTTCTTTGACAACTTTGATGAAAATTTCTTTAAGCGTAGGTAGTTTTTCTTCCCATTTCAGCAGGGAGTAGCGTTCATTCAAAAAGGCAATCATCTCCTTAGCAGAAAGGGTTGCCGGAAGGGTCAGCGTTGCATGATGGGACGCTGTTTCTTCCGTTTTTATGCCGGCAGGGAAAGCATTTAAGTCTAAAGGTTCTTCCGTTTCGATAAAAAAGCGGTTGGTGCGGTACTTTTTGCGGAGGGCTTTGGTATCATCGTCAATCATCAGTTTGCCGTTATGGATGAGAGCAATGCGCTGACAGAGTTCCTCTAATTGATCCATCCGGTGGGTGGAGAAGAGGACAGACGTTCCCGCATCCCGCAACTCGCGGATTACATCCTCAAACATTTGAGAATTGACGGGGTCTAAGCCCGAAAAAGGTTCATCCAAGATTAATACAGGCGGTCGGTGGGCAATCGTGGCGATAAGTTGCACTTTTTGTTGCATCCCTTTGGAAAGTTCTTCCACTTTGGCATTTTTCCAATCCCCTAATTGTAAACGTTCTAACCATTCTTCGGCGGTTTGGAGGGCTTGCTTATCCTTTAAGCCCTTGAGTTCCAGCAGGTAAGCAATTTGCTCCGCTACTTTCATCTTTTTGTACAGACCGCGCTCTTCGGGCAAATAACCGATTTTCCGTTGATGTTTTTCCGCTAAGGCTTCCCCATTGAAAAATATCTGCCCTTCATCGGGGATGGTGATACGGGTTATCATGCGAATCAGCGTCGTTTTTCCCGCACCGTTGGGACCTAAGAGTCCGAAAACGATTCCGGGCGGTACGCGCAATGAGATATGGTCAACGGCTAATTTGGTCGCGTATCGTTTAACGACCTGTTGTATGTCAAGAACGGCATCCATGCGGTAAATTTATGGATATAACACTAAAGTTTAAGATTCATTCCCAATCACTTTATAATTTAAGTTGGCATTGCGGTGATTTTGCGACACCTTTTG
>Ga0058865_1045460_pt1 | contig 13391 bp, 1 predicted proteins | sample TNRReaAnaerobRNA_2_FD_61085 | JGI IMG/M metagenome (GOLD analysis project Ga0058865, IMG submission 61085) | Wastewater treatment Type I Accumulibacter community from EBPR Bioreactor in Madison, WI, USA - TNR Reactor, Time C-32min-Anaerobic_ RNA... | ecosystem: Engineered > Bioreactor > EBPR >...
CAAAGTTTTGATAAAAACTTTAATGCTTTCTTTATTAATTTTAGGAGTATTATCAGTTGAAAAACTTACAGTTAACGATTGGACTCAACTTGAATATACCCCTGAAGTAGGTGTTGAACAAGAGTTTAATTTTAGTTATGATAATAAAGCTGAAGCACCAGTTAAATATATACAGTTTTCAAGCAATTATCCTACAGAAAATTTAGAGTTTAAATTAACGAGTTCTTCACACCCAACACTAAATACTGATGGAGATTACATTGTTTCTAAAATCACAGATACTGCTACTGTAGAAATGAGATTGACAATAAAATTGAAATCTAAACCATTTAGTTTAGGGCTAGATGCAACTTTAAAAGTTTTAGCCTTAATATCAACAGCGGAATCAAATTTTGAAGCACCACATAATTTCTATGTTATTCAAAAATTTTACAAACACCCTGAATCTCAAAATCAAGTTGGAATAACATTTACATTAAATGTTAATGATAAAAAGAAATTCCCTGAAAATACAGATTTAGAACTAGTTATTGGATCAGACCTCGAATCAATTATTGACATCAATTTTATAAATGCTGAAGGTAAAGAGACAGAAATAACTAAAGCAAATAGAATTCTGATTAAATCTGGTGAAATTCCTTCTAAAATAAAAGTTAATGGAAATTTTGAAATAAAAAATTTACACTATTTACTAAGATCTGTAGACAAATATGTATCATCCTCAAGTGTTTCTAATAGAAATTACAATAATGGAAGAAGCTATCAAGAATTCAAAAACGATTCAGAAACTAAAGTTTATTACATGTTCAAACCTTCAGAATCATCTAAAGATTTGTTATTATCTAGAGTTTCTCTATTAGTAGGGTTAAATAATAATGAAGAATCCACTATTGTTGTTAACTTTGAAGAATCTGCAACATCTACATTACCTTTGAAATTTAGTAAAACAGCAAATAAAGTAGAGTCTGAGTTTGTTATTGATTATTCTCCAAAGGGAAATCCATTTGTTTTTGTTGAAGTAGTAGTAAGCAAATATAAAAGTAATGTTGTCAGATATATTGATATTTTTACAACAACTGATATGGGTTATTTTAATGGAGAACAGATTTCTTTAAGCCACAATATTGGATCTACAAATTCACTATGTATTCAAATCAATTCATCAAAACTTCAACATATTGGAAAAGATTATTTTTTCGAATATCCAAATCTCAATACACAATCAGCTGTAATTCATATTACTGAAACATTCCAAGGATTATTCGTAGATAAAACAAAATTGATAAAACCTGTTCAAAAGTTAAATCTTACTACTAGCCAAAATATTGCAATATTAAGCGTAAATACAAATTTAACTGCAAATATATTTGCTTATATTTACTTTAAAGATAACGTAAACTCTCAATTATCAATTAATTTGAAAGTGAGCTCTAAAGCAGATAATATCAAAGATATTCAGGTAAGCAAGAATTCTTTGTGTCAGGATCACGTAGTTGAAAAAACAACAACTATAACTGCACATTTTCTTGAAGATACATCTGAATATGTTATACATCCAACAATAATTAATGGTAGTGCTAAAGTAACATTTGATGGAACAGAAATCAATATGGGAGATTCATATTTGAAAGAAAAAAAATCAACAAATTCAATAAAAATTGAAAATTTAAATGATTCTAAAGAAGAAACAAGAGGACTAAAATCTGTAGTAAGACTACTTACATCTAATGTTATTAACTTTACCTCAAGTCCAAGTAGTTTAAACAATGATAATAAATTAAACTTCCAAAATGCTTTTAAAATTAGCAAAGACATCAAAGAATTTGATTTAAACTTCAAAATAACCGGTCCTTTTAACTATTCTGTTACTAAAATAAGGGGAGATAATAATGATAAATTGGCTGATGATTCTAAAAACTACTTCTATGACGGTACTGGAACAAAAAAACACTATTTAATAAGGGGACAAGCAGTAGTTGGAAAAATAACAGCAGAAAGAGTAGAAGGAAAGACAACAACTGAGACATTTAAGTTCGAAAACCTTTTTGGAGATGAAATCTTTTTAATATCATGTTGGAATGATCTAAATGAAAAAACAGATAATTTCATCATTACTAAAGTTGATAAGCTTACAAATGGAGCCTTTCCTGTTTCATCAGAAACAAAAAGATCGATACTTGCTTTTAATTTAGAAACTTTAAATGGAAATGAAAAATTCTTAAACTTATTTTTCACATTTGAAGGAAAACTTGGATTTAATGGTATGTGTCCATATGTATTAATTAACCCTTCTGAAAATCTTAATGAAATCAAATCTTTAACAGAAGAAAATCTTTTGAATTGCTATGATAATTATGGAAACTCACAGTATTTGACTTTAACCAATTTTAATGGTATTAAATATGACTCAAATGTAAAAGGTTATTTAATAATTGATCTTAACAACACTTATGGAACTGCAGCTGACAAATTTTCATATGCAGTAAAAATGGGAAGATATTACAATGTTAAGGATAACTTAAATAAAATCACATTAGAAAAAGGAACAGACATTAATATTTCAGTTCTAAGACTAACTCAATGTACCGGATGTATATCATATGTTTCATTATATTTTGATGAAAGTAAATTACCTATCGAATTATATTATGATAATTCATCAGTTAAAATGAATTCTGAAGGTCAATTTTTAGCCAAATTATATTCAATTTCAACAACTGTAACAATTGTTAATTTATCTGAATCTCAAGAAGCAAAAGAAAAAATAATTTCTTTCTATGCTAATGTATCTAGGCCTAAAACAGATAAGACATTGGATCCTCAAGAAACTACATTTATTCATGAATTCAAAGATAATTTAAGTATTCTAAAATGGAAACCTTTACAACAAGGAGAATTTTCATTTGTTACAAAATCTTATGTTATTCCTTTTAATAAAAATGAGTTAATAAATGAAAAAACTGTATTTTCAATGTATAGCATTTATGAAAAACAATCGCTCTTAAATGAATTAAATGCTTTACAACAAAATACATCTGAATTAGATAGTATTTCTTTAAGTACTGTTAATAAAGGAATTTATAATCTTTTTGTAGTAAGTGAATACAAGGATTATGGATATGCAAAATTCTTTACTCCACAAACAAAACAAGCAGTTAACTTTGTTAAAACTACTGTAGAAATGGTTGGAGGAGAATTTTATTTCTTCCAATACAAAAATAGTCCAACTATGGCATCTGAAGAGTTTTACTTTAAATTTACTTCAAATAAAGTAGACCCAATAGTTGGTCTTCAAATTTTACCAAAATTCGGAGGACAAATCAAAACATCAACACAATCAGAAAATCCTAAATTAGTATCCGATAAGCAATTGATATTATTTGATTTGGATCAAAAAGATGTAGAAAAACTTAATGTTGAATTTACTTTACTTATAGAAAGTACACTAGATAAATATGTTGAAGATGACCTAAGTATTGTACTATTTACTAAATCTAATAAATACAATCTTACATCTAACAATAATAAAATTCACAGTCTTAGTTTAGCTCATTTCAATACAGAAAACGTTCTTAATTTTTCCTTAAATGAAACAACCAGAAAATTATGTGATGTTCAAATGAAAGTTTTTGATACAGTAACTAAAATTACATATAAAGACAAGGATACTCTAATTGCAATAACTGATTTTGGAGCTAAAAAATCAACAGTATTTAGTTTTATTAATGAAGAAGGAATAAAAAATGCTGAATTTACAGTTTATACTAAAAAAGCATTAGATGCTAGTGTAAGCTTTGTTTATCATTGTTATGAAGAAAAAGTCAGATATTATAAATTAGTAAATGTTGAAGATCAAAACAATGAAAGTGGACTAAAAATCCATACCTTATTATCAAAAGATACCTTTAGATTTACTTATACATTAAAAGACTTCATTGGAGATGAACAAAATCCAAAAAATGAAATATTCAACACTCAAGCTATGTATATTAAACCTTATCTTAATCGTGATTTAAGCAAAATTAGTTCAAAAATATCTTTAATTAAATCAACTGATGAAATAACAGAAGATTCATTTCCAAAGACTAATAGCGCCTACCCATATGATTCAAAAACAGGAATAACAATAATTAATAAAACTGTTGATAATAAAGACTTAGTTAAAGTGTTAGTAACAGTTGAAATCACAGAAGAATTTGATGAATGGAATTTCAAAATTTTGTTTTCTGCTAGACCAAGGGAAATTAATAGTTTCGATTTCAAGGAGGAAGTTAAAGATTTAGTTGCCTATAAGAACAGTATCAACAATATATGTGTTTCAAATCTTGAAGGTCAATATTTAAAATATAATGGAGCCAATAATCTTTATGTTACTAAATTAGGTGACTATAACGTCAGCTTGGCTTTAAATTATGGTAATGTTGAATTTTTCTCTGGATCATCACAAGCAAATATAGAACCTGAAGCACACATTAAATTTGAAGGAAATCAAGTAAATCTTTATTCTATTAATTATGCTGATTTTATGAAAAATAAAGTATTCTGTTTCTCATATAGATATGATTATTATCAAACTGCTTTCCCAACTGATAAAGTTAATTTAAGAGTAAATGCTGTATTATCAGACAAAGAATATTTCAGTATTCCAAAAGACAAACTATTTGCTGAATTTAATTTAGACCTAAACATGGAAAGCTCATCTCATATCAGAATACCATATTCAAATTATTCTGAATTAATTGGTAGTGAATTCCTAATGTATGATAACAATTTAACAGATACATTATCTTATAGCTTAAAGCAAAATAAAGAATACAAAGATGTTGCTGATTTATTTGTTGAAGAAAACCCAGTAAAATTAAATGCTAATTTCGGAGTATTAACAATGGATCAAACAAAAAATCCTAATCAAGACATTGTAGTCCATGTTAATCCAAAAGAAAACGGAGGAAAAAGAACTTTATCTCAATTCTATTATGTACCTCTTAACAGCAAATCATCAACAACCTATAAATTAAATGAAGTTTTCGCATTTAAATTCACTAAAAGTGAAACAAAACAAAAATTCTCATTCTCATTTGATGCTGATGAAAACTTTGGATTATTAATCACAGTAATTTCAGGAACTGGAAAGGTTACTTTAAGTAGAGTTGAAGGAGATAAAACTGTAGAAAAGGTAATTGCAGAAAAAGAAACATATAGTGAAATTAGAACAAGAACTGAGGCTAAAAAAGAAGAATTTGATTTATTATGTGAACAAACTGATGACAAAACTACATATGTATTAGTTAGAACTTTCTCAAATAACAAAGAAACAATCCCACCTAAACCCGAACCAACTCCTGATCCACCAACATTATTAGACAACGAAGAAGAATTTTTAAACTTATTTATAAAATTAAATGATGCTGAAGCAATTACAAATTTTGATAATTCAATGATTAGATATTTAGTTTCATCTCAACAATGTAGAGTTACAGGATTCTCTTATCACATTTCTAATTCACCAGATTTTGAGAATGTACAAGACTTTCCAACTGAAAAGCAATTAAGATTATCCAGTATAAGATCAGGAAGATCTAAATCATTTTTCGCTAAATTTGATAGATTAGGTCAAGTATCTCAATATGCTGATTTAAAAGATAAACCAATATTCTTAACAATGAGATTAAAAATGACAAAAGATAAAACTGGAACTGACCTATTATTCAACAACAAGTATTTGAAAGAAATTCCAACATTTTCTTTTGAATCACCAGATGCATACAAATTAGACTTAAAAGATTTGATTGGTGATTTCCAATTCAAAATGAACACTAAAGAAGCCAAAGAAACAAACAGATATTTCGTACTTAATTTACAAAAACAAAACAATAGCAATGTTACTGTAACTCATAAAGAAAGTAAAGTCACTACTACAATGGAATCATTTGACTTTATTAAAGTTATAACACTTCAATCAAAGATTACTGAATCTTCATTTGCTGTATTTGCAACAGACAACAATTTAGCTATATTATCTAGTGAATCTGAGAGTGAAACTGTAGTAATGCCTGAATATAACATTAATTCTTCACTTTCATTTGATTCAAATACAAGTGTCTTCAGTTGGAAAGATGGAATTCAAAATTATGATAAACTTAAAAACCCAAATGTTGAATATAAATTATTCTTGATTCCTGGAATTAACACTTCTAAAACCCTTCCTTTATATGAATTTTTAGTTGGAGATTTTAGAGAAAATTCTGTTAAAACTGCATCTAAAGAAACAACATCAGTCAAAGTAGAAGGAGAACAAATGGTAAATGGAGTATATACAGCTTACTTAATTCAAATTGAAAAAACAACAAGAATATCTCAAGTTTACAATTTAGCAAATAGATTATCTTTTGACATAGAGAGAATTCATTTAGAAACAACAGGAAAGGTATATTCTTCTTTATTTGGAGTAACTCATAAATCAGAAAAAGATGAGAAAGAATTAGTTAAATTAAGATTATTAGTCGAATTAGACACATCTAAACTAGAAAATCTTAACTCACTACAAATTTCATTTTCTGAGACAGTGGAATATAACAAATTCGCTTTTACATATGATACCGAATCCTCAACAGCTGATTTAAATACAAATGATAATTTTTCAGCTTCAATTATAGATTTATCAACATTATCTAAAGGGTTACATGATTTCTTATTAACTGTAGAAGTAGAAAGAGGAGTAAATACTGAAATAGTTGTTCAGTTAATGTTATTTGATGATAAGCCTGTAATTAAAATGGAAAAAAAATGTATTGTATGAAAATTATTACTTTAAAAACTATAATGTCGCTGATGCTAAAGATAAAACCATTTCATTTGATTTTAATGATCTTCTTCAAGAATCAGAAAACTGCCAGGTACAATTAGCATATGATAATGAAAAAATAGAAAAAGTTTCTTACTTATATGAAAATGAAAAAAAAGAAAAAGTTGAAAAAATATTAGATAAAACAGTTGGCAAAACTTTATTAGCAGGATTTAAAACAAAAAGAGCAGAAGGAGACTTACCATGGCCTGTAGAAGGAAAAATATCAGTTTTAAAAAAACAAGGAGAATCTGATTTATTACTAGGAGTACTTGCTGTTTTACATTGTACAAATAAAGGACAAAACTATTTCAATTATTCTGAAAATAGCGGGTACATTAGAGTATCTAATTTAGCTGAAGAAACCCATTTCAATTTTATTTATAATATTGCTCCATTTGACACGATTGAAAAAGAAATCCATAGATTACAAGCATTTATTTTAACAATAGTGGATGAATCTAAAGTTTATGCAACAGCATTTGCAGAAGTTATTGATGCTAAAGAAATTAAGGAAGATACATTCCCAAGAACCAAAGAAAATTCTAAATTTAGTTTAGGAAAAATTCATAATAATTTAAATGAATTAGAATTTTATCCAGATAAAGAAAAACCTACATTCCAAACATTAGCATTTACTATCAATATAAAACCAAAACCAACAAATAAAGCCTTAAAAGAAGAAGATATATCTAGATACAATCATTCATACAATATTAATTTTTCAAACAGAATTGTTCCACTTAAATCTTTAAAAGATTACCAAAATGACAATGTTGTTCTTAATTCACATGCATACACTATATTTGAATTATCAGATTTTGAAGAAATAGTACATAATGACTTATTAGCATTATATTTGGGAACTGATGATAAAAATGTTGTTTTATATGTTTCTTACCAATTCCATGGTTTTGATGTAAATTTCTATGACAAAAATTCTTCAGATGAGTCTGACTTTAAACTTGAATCTTCTGTTTCTAAATTTTTCCAGATTAATATTCACGAACATAAGATGTATTATTCAGTTGATCAACAGATAAGCAGAGCTGATGGTTTATATTTCTATTTCCATTTAGAAAACGATTTCAAAAAGCAGAAAGAGGAAAAGATAAGATTCCAAGCAAGATGGACAGATGATGATTTATTCCTAGTCAATAATGTCAACTCAGATGTTAAAGATGTTAAAAAATCTAGAAACTTAGATTTAAACTTATTTTTACTTAAAGATCAATCTGCAAGAATATTATTCGACTTTAATAATATCAGCTATGATCAAAATGACGAATATTTCGCTTATTCATCTTACGAATCCAGAGTTGTTAAAGAAGGCGAAGGAGAAAAATCTAAAGATGTAACACATTACAATGTTAACTTGTCATATAATAATAATGAAGCAGGAGAAATAGTTGATAAAAACTCAAATCTAAATAAACTATTTTACCCATCAGAAGGATTCAAATCATTGAACAACAATGGAATATTCAAACTTTCTGAAGTACTTACAAAATCAAAAACTGCATTGTTAAAAGTTGAAAATAATAGATTCTTTAATAATGAATATTCAGTATATACAGGTTTTAGTTTAAGCAAATTATTGTCAAAATCTGGAGAAGCATTGACAGGTATTGAATTCAATCGTACATATGCAGTCAAATTGAACAAACAAAATGCTGAATATAGATTCTTATTTGAACAAGAAAACGTTAAATATCAAGTTAGAATTGAATACCCTCAAGGTAATATCGATAAAGTTGGTGTTCAAATTAATGATGAACCAGCAGATGAAGTATTGAAAAACATGCCTAAAAAGCAATATTTAGTTAATAGTGTTGAAGGAGAAGAAAGAGTTAAATTAACTTTAATGGCTAAGGAGGAAGAAGTAGATGCTTATTCAATAGTTTTAGTTACATTTGTAAAAGAATCTCCTGAATTTATCTATGTTGAAAAGAATAAGGACTTAGAAAAAGAAGAAGGAGATATACTTTATTTTAGCATCAAGTTAAAAGAGTTAAATGAAGATCTTTCAATATTGCAAAATAGCATTTATTTCCAACATGAAACATATGGTATCACTTCAATGTCATATACTTTGGAATATAATCCATCAAATTACCTTACTCACAAAGCATTACCAAGTTCTTCTGAAAAATTAGTTAGAAGATATAGAGATGGTTCAGTTGCAGCTGGATTAGCCAATTTCAGTAAATTAGCAAATGATTTTAAATCTGAAACTGAAGTTTACCTAAATGTAGTAATAGAGAAAACTCCAACAGATAAGGCATTTGTACCATTTGTTTTACACCATAGAAAAGACAAAATTTTAAGAATATCTGATTCAGAAAACGATTACAAGAGTAGAACAATTAGTCAGTTTAACGATGATAGATTCTTCCTATTTATGGATAATCCAAATGACAAAAAAATATTTAATGAATATTGCAATTAATATATTAGGAAATAGTGGAAAAATTTACTATAGAAACTGTATCAGTAATACTGAAACTTGTAGATTCAAGCAAGTCGAAACTGATTTTGTTTCCATATTTGACACTCATAAAATTAACTATCAGTACATTAAAATTGATAGAATTCCCATTAGAGGAGTATTTGAATTCAGAGTATTATATAATGAAAATAATCCAAACACAGTTTTTGTAAATTTAGTAAGAAATGCAGAATTCGCAGAAGATTACGTAACTTCTAAATTACCAATTACAGTTAAACAGAGTGAAGCAGATAACGGTCAAATTAAATTAGATCTATCATGGGAACCATCAATAACAACAAAAAATAAAGAAACTAAACCTCAACCTGATGTATCTTATCAATTGTATTATGTTAAGCTTTTATTGGGAAGCGAAGGACAAGACAGAGAATATTTCGCATATCATATGCTAGAAGGAAAGAAGTTTAATGAGAATAATAATCTATGTGAAACCCCTACTACTTCATGCTCTGCATTATTACCAAATGGACAGTATGATTTATATCTTGTTGCATTTGAAAAAAATACTGGAAAGTATGCTAGCTACGATTTATCTAAAAATTTAGTTTTGTCACAAGCAATGAAATCAAACGATCTTATAAATATTTCCTTGAATAAAGAAGACGATTATACAATATTCTATCACTTCAAAATTAGTAAGAATCAAGAATATTGGTTTAATTTATCAAGCTTAGACCAATCCACTAGTAGTACTACACTTAAAATATTTAACAGAAAAAGCAGAACTCATTATATTTTTGAATTAAATAACGGAACTAATTTACAAAGAGGAAAATTCTTAACTGGAGAAGAATTAAATATTGAGGATGAATATGTTGTAGAAATTCATGCATTTGTTAAAGATTCTAGAGAAACTGTTGATTTAAGCTTTTTCAATGCTAAATTCGAAAAAGATGAAGAAAAAGTTGCAAAAGTTAATCTTTTAGCAAATAGAAAATTCAGTTATAGTAATTTGAAAGATTTCCAAAAAATAGTCTTAAATTTCAAAAGTATGAGCTCATTCTTATTAAATTTACAACAAGAAGATTACGTTGTAAAATCTGTAGAAGTTTTAAATGATAAAAAGGAAGTTGTCAAGACTTATAGTTCTGAAGAAATTTCAGCAAAAAATACAGATTTAACATTTACACCATCTGCATTGAAATTGTCTGAATTGAACACTCCAATTGATTTCAGCATTGTAATTAATTTAGATGAAACTAAATTAGCCAAAGAAACTAAAGATGAAAAATTAGTATCCTTATTTGTTACTGACGTTAGTAAACACGGTTCCTTTGAAGTAGTTGAATTCAAGAACTTACTTAAGAGAGGATTATCTAAATTATTCCTAGGTTTGAAATTCAGAGCAAAAGACACAATTAGACTAATTGCAGACTTTTCGGACTATAAGTATAGATCTGATACTGAATTAACTACTGATAATGTGGTAGGATTTTTGAAATTGTCTGATGAACTTGTAAATGTTAGAGCAAAGTTTGTTTCTGTTAAACCTCAAGAGTTGAGCTCTATAAAAGAAGCAGATTTCCCCGTCTTAGGAGGAGAAGTTAATAAAAATGAATTTTCAAATCATGAAAGAGGATTATCCTTTACAAAATCTAAAGATTTGAATATTTTATTACTTACAATTGAGTATGTTGACAAGGACGCTAAAACATTTAATAACTACTCTATTCAACTATATGATGCTCCAAAGTATGCTAAAATCGACAAATCAGAAACTGTTTACTCTTTCGATGTAAATGTAGATTTTAATTCTCCTCAAGTATTATTCGTACCTACAGATTTAACTTTCATGGATATTGGAGATTTCCTTATTTACTCCCATAATGAAGAATATCAATTAGTATTTTCTTACGGAGAAATTCCATACAGCAGAGATCCTTCATTCTCAAATATTGGTAATTATGAGAATTATGTTGACTTTAGTTTATCTAAATTAACAAGAGTACTCATTGACGATAATAGAATATTCAAGAAAGATGAACTATTTTTAACTGTTTTTGCCAATAAGTCTGTAAACGCAGTTAAAGGAAAGATTGAATTTAAATTAACAAACAGAAGATTCATAATGACAAATACTAACTCATTGATCTATTCTAATATAACTCTATTAAAAGGTAATACTGCTTATGTTTATGCACAAAATACTTCAAGATCAGATGTTAAAGATACATTTGTTATTTCATTAGATAAATTATCTGGAAATGGTGTATTGAAATATAAGATCGTAAATAAACATGAATCTAAATATGATTCATTAGATGCATTATTCAACTTCGAAGGAGAAGGTATAGTAACTGTTGACTCAGGATTTGGAGAAGTTGAGGTAGAGAATTATAAGGATGTTTTAATTGAAATAACCACACCAAACAGCAATTTAATTGGAGAAGTTTTCCTTGGAAAGTACTTAGAAAGATTCATTGCCAATCAAAATGTCTTTAATGTAAATGTTGGATCAGTAGGATTTTTCAAAATGACTGATAAAAATGAAGGATCACTCAGAATTTTAGAAAATTCAGAAACAGAACAAATGGGTCTATTATTAACTCAAATGGGAGGTAAAGGTACAACCGAATTTACTATAGGAGAATCCAAAGTAACAATAGATAATGATCAAGAATCACAAAAAAGACTTTTATCTACTGGAGCTAAAGTATGCAATATATCATTTTCAAAGAAAGAGGGAGAAGACAACTTCAGAATAATCAGAGTATTTTCATCTTATGGATTGAAAGCATCAGACAATCTTGTTAAGCCAAATGAAAAAATGACAGTAAAAATGACTGATTTATCAAAGACAGCTAATATTTTAGTAAAATTCAAGCAAGAATACGAAAACAACTATATTGTATTAGAGGCCCCAGCAGGATTGTTGTTTGAAAAAGTCAACTATGATATATTTAGCGAATTCCAAAGCTTTGATCAAGAAAAGGGATTACTATTTGCATCTCCTCAAAAAGCCAATGAAGAAACATCTGAATTCCAAGGTGAAAGTTATTTATCCATCAAAGTTCCTTCAACACAAATGGCAGGATATGTATTACTAGTAGTTAAATTAAAGGGTAATAAGAAACCAGTATCTATGAGAGCCCTTCTAAATAGACAAATATTTAAACTAAGAGAAGATGAAGAAACTTATTCATTTAGTGTTTCACACTTTGAAGAAAAGGAAAACGCAAAGTTAGAACCTAAAACTCCAGTCGAATTAACATATCAATTTACAAACACTAGAACATTACAGATAAAAAATAGTCCTGATGTTAGTTTACTATCATTAAACTTATACCTTAATGAAGAAAAGCCTTTCAACTGTCAATTCAATTTCAAAGATGCTGAAATGTCTCAACATAGCTTTGTTGTAGAAAACGTTAATTCAAAAAATCTATTCATTGAACACAAATCAAAACTTGAACATTTCCATGTTGAATTAAGATGCCTTAAAGCATTTGAAAATTCATTGTTTGCAATAGTAAACTTTGTTGATGCTACTTATAAGAACTATGAATACTCATTGAAAAATACTGATTATTCACTAGAATTATACTCAACTACAGAAGCACAAGTTGACGGAGTAAAAGTTAAGCAAACTAAAGTTACAGTAAGTACTAAAGAAAGCTTTGTACCAAAATTAGCTGCATCAGTTCAATATTATGTTGCTTATTCTGCTGAAAATAAAGAATCCTTATCAATTTTCAGATTCTTAAAGAATGACAAGAAATTTACAATAGCTAAAGTAACTGAGAACAGATTCTCATTAGATGGATTCGATTATGAAAAGAACTTCCACACTAAACTATTTGCTCATGAAGTCAATTCAGGAAGAGTAGTTTCATACAAGGATTATACATATAATCAACTTAAATACGGATCAAGCTGGTGGGTTATCTTACTCATAATTCTTGCTGTTCTAATATTTATCGGTATTATAGTTATAGTAGTACATAATGTAATGAAGAATAGAAGAATGCAAAGTGAAGAATTGAACAAAAACCTACTTTCAGAAGACAAAGACAACAACAGAAGCTCTTTGAACGATCC
>Ga0058865_1095258_pt1 | contig 13367 bp, 3 predicted proteins | sample TNRReaAnaerobRNA_2_FD_61085 | JGI IMG/M metagenome (GOLD analysis project Ga0058865, IMG submission 61085) | Wastewater treatment Type I Accumulibacter community from EBPR Bioreactor in Madison, WI, USA - TNR Reactor, Time C-32min-Anaerobic_ RNA... | ecosystem: Engineered > Bioreactor > EBPR >...
TTTTTTAGTCCACGCTGAACGTTCGGCTCCGGAGTAACCGTCAACGGCATCCCAATTAATTTCTTCCTTTTCGGCGGTACGCAATCGCGCAAGTTCCGCTTTGAGGTTACCTACATTTCTTTCTTCTGACATTAATACAAGAATTTTACGAACGGCAAAGTTAGGCACAATACTCCAAACCGCCAAAGCAACACTCAATAAATTTTTTGAGGAAAAAATTATTGACGATAAAGCATTGTAATAAATAATATTATTTCATATTATGATGTCGGCAATAGTCATGGTAATTTTTTTCTCCCATATATTTTTGGAGGGTATCAGCAGGTATGCGCGGGATGTTGGTTAACATCAAGGCATCAACGGCATCTTGAAAATCAGGGTCAACATTAAAGCCCAAAACCTTACTGCCCAACTTGAGGTAGTGTTTAATGAGAATTGGAACTTTGGTCATGTCATCATGTTCCACGTCGGAAAGGAGTTCCTGCACGTCGTTTAAGGATGAAACGGGCAAACTGCTATACAGTTCCGCTGATTTTTCTTTATGCTTGAAAGGATGTTTCGGGCGGGCTAATTTCGATAATTCTGCCGATAAATAATTCTGTTTCAGAAATTCAATGATGAAATGCCGAGAAACATTCTTATAGGAATTGCTGATAGAGACGGGACCGATTAGGTTAATGTACTTCCGATTTCGTGCAATGACGTGTCCGATGCCTGTCCAAAGAAGCATCAATGGCATAAAAGAACGCTGATAATCAGGGCAAACGATAGACCGCCCGAGTTCCAACGACGGATTGATCTGTGAAAACAGCTTAGCATCTAAATCAAACAGACTAGAAATATACAAGCCTTTGATACCTTTTTCTGCGATCACATCATCACATCGGGCTATACGATATGCGCCCACCAGTTCTTCTTTTTCTTTATTCCAAACGATAAGGTGTTCATAATATTGGTCGTAGTCGTCCAAATCCAAATTTTTTCCCGTGCCTTCTCCAACTAATCTGAACGTTACTTCACGCATTCTGCCCAGTTCAATCATTAGGGCAGGGGCTTCCATCGCTTTGAAAAGATAGACTTGCATGGGTGCTTGTTCATAAAGCAGATGACTTTCCCCCAATCGCGCTATTTCTTCGCTAAGAAGGGGCTTGGGGACTGCCGAGATGATCTCTTTCTGCCCTTTTTTGATGAGATGTTTGAAGGGATGCGACCAGTTGGAAGCCGACTTTGTTTGGGTATAAGTGGTACGTAATAGATAGGTTTTGGACTTCAAATATTGCGTTAACTCCTCTGCATCAGGATAACGGGCAATCTTTTCGGGCGTAATGACTTTACCGATCTTGAACCTAAGTTTGTGCGTTCGCGGATGCACAAACTCCCGGACGATCAACGTAGTTCTTAAACGGGGATGAATCAAGCCAGCCAGATGAAATAGCATACTATTTGTCCCATGAAAATAAATCGGAACAACGGATGCACCTGTGCGTTGAATTAATTTAGATATGTTGGGATTCCATTCCGGTTCGCGTATTTTTCCGGTTTTAATGTCCAACGAAGCCACTTCACCCGAAGGAAATACGCCAATCATGCCCCCTTTTTTCAAAAATTCAAAGATAGCGCGTAAAGCTCCCATGTTTTTTTGCTTGGAATCTTCCCCACCAAAAGGATCAACGAGTGTAAGAACGTCCTTCACCGCATCAACCCGTCCCAACATATAGTTTGCCATAATACGGAAATCGGGACGAATCTTACTCATCAATAAGATCATAAATAGGGCTTCCAACCCTCCGTAAGGATGATTACACACCAATGCTATCGGTCCTTCGATTTTTCTGATGACTTCGAGTTCTGCTTCCGGTAGATCGTATTGAATGTGTAAGTATTCAAAAACTTTTTCAGCAAAGATTCCGGGTTCGTCCTCTGGGGAATTACGTTTACCGTAATCATAAGTTTTATTCAGTTTATCTACACCCAATATCAGCTCCATGCCGGGCTTCAGAAAAAGGGAATACAATACTTTCTGTATCGGATCAGGTAAAGCATCCGCCGTATTGACTAAGGGTTTGCCGGAAAATCGTTTTTTCATTACCTATTACAAGTAAAGTGCAAGCAATGCAAGGTAGCATATTTTTTCGATAAGCGGATTATTTTTACATAAACTTAATAAGCCCCTACTCATAAAAAAATCCATGGTTGTGCTTCATACAATATGATAAAAAAATGACACTACGTACATAATCTCAAAATATTAATTGATGTCTTCAAAAATTTATTGGGCGTAATGCCTACAGAATCAAGATGAAAATATTACATTCTACCTTCGGTTATCAGAGTAAATTTTTAATTATGAATAAATTTACAACTAGTTCCATCATATTGAATGTAGCACTACCAAAAAATCTAAGTTACACGCTTTGGACGACCGAAATCCTATTATTTGCAACAGATATTTGTTTTATACGTATATTTGCGAATAAAGACAAAATTTTATGAAAACATTTAAGTTTGTATTTTCTCTCTTAGTTCTTGGAAGTGCTGCATTCACTTTTTCTGCCGCTTCTGTTTCTGCTCAAACCGTTAGCGACAAATCTGCGATCGTCAGTCCGACAAACGGAGAACCAGTGGTGTTATTAATTTCAACGCCAAACATGAAATCCGTTAGTGAGACCGGCGATTACGACCGCGTTAAGGCAATCCTGAAGCAAGAATACAAAGACCAAGTGCGATATTTTTCTCAAGAAAAACTGGCATTCATGCTTTTTACGGGAACAGGTAATGAGGCTACCATCTCCCAAATCCGCTATAACCTCAAAAAGTTAATACCGGATGCCGTCATTACTTCCGTAACCGAATCCGCCTCTAAATCCATAAAGTAAACGCAACTACTATGAAAGAAATTTACATGCGTTTTTTGTCGGGATTGTTTATAATCCTGATCGGGTGGGGTATGTCCCCATCTCTGTTTGGGCAGGCTTGTGTCCCACCCTATAACGTTACGCTGAATGCGACACCTGCGGGACCACAATGTACCCCGCCCACCGCTCCAGTTAACTTAACAGTGGGCGGGTACAATCCGAGTTGTACCCAATACAACCAAAGCGTGATCCCATTAGCGTTTCGTCCCCGTCCTACCAATCCGGTATTCGGAGGTGTGCCTTTTGTACAGGAATCAGGAGAGATACCAATCGGATTTACTTTCCGCTACTATTGTCAGGACTATAACACTTTTGTGGTGAGCAGTGACGGATTAATCTATTTAGGTAACGATCAATTCACTTCGGCTTGTTGTGGCGGACAATTTTTACCTGACCCTAATCCGATAAACAATGTGATTGCCGGAGCTTGGTCCGTTTTGGAACACGTAGACGATGTTTATTATGAAACAATCGGTACAGCCCCTAACCGTATTTTGGTGGTGGAGTGGCCTCAATTTGAGTATTTCATCAGTTGCTTTTGCTATACGGACAGAATGCAGATTATGCTGTATGAAGGGTCTAATAAAATAGAAATTCATACGGATATTCAGCAGTTTCCATTCGGATTTTGGCCCGTTACCCAAGGTGTGGAAGATATTACCGGTTCTTTTGCTACCACTGTACCGGGGCGTAATCAAGACTTTTGGAATGCAACGGAGGCGCGCTGTTTTCAACCGCAAGGTAACGCGGAATTGGTCATTCGGAATACAACGAACGGATTTATTGCCCGAAATGTAACGAATGCTACCGATCCCGCCCCCCCTATCGGTAACAGTAATTATGAACTCTTAGCTATTGATCCATGCGCTAATTGTACGACTACGGTAACCGTTCCTTATACGGTTAACTTAACGCCAACTGTGACGATCAATCCCGCCGGACCTTTAACTAAATGTACTGCCGATCCTCCAATAGCCTTGACCGCAAATGGTGCTACCACTTACAGCTGGAGTCCCATAACCGGATTAAGCAATCCGAATATAGCGAACCCAACGGCTAATCCCGGATCAACAACGACCTATACCGTAACCGGGACTACCAACGGCTGTACAAATACCGCTTCGATCACAATAACGGTTAATGTGAATCCGACCATTACCATTAATCCCGTTGCTGTGGTTCGATGCTCAACTGATCCCGCAAGCCAATTAACGGCAAACGGGGCAGTATCCTATGTTTGGACACCGGTAACAGGATTGAGTAATGCCAATATCGCTAATCCGACCGCAAACCCCGCAACCACCACAACCTATACGGTTACGGGAACAGCGGCGAATGGTTGTACCGGCTCTGCAACCGTAACAGTTACAGTAAATACACCGCCAACATTAGTTGTAAACCCAGCCGTTGTGAATCGTTGTATTTCCACTCCACCATCCCAATTATCGGTTTCGGGTGCTGTAACGTATAGCTGGCAACCTTTAGTCGGGTTAAATGCTTACAACATTTCAAATCCGCTGGCTACTCCGGCAGTTACTACCGTATATACGGTAACAGGTACAGATGCCTTAGGATGTACCGGTACGGCAAACGTTACAGTTAACGTTTTTAGTAACTTAACGGTTAACGTTAGTCCTGATGTAACGAAATGTATTAATGCACCTGCGGTTCAATTAACAGCCGGCGGTGCAACTAACTACACTTGGACACCCGCCACAGGATTAAGTGCTACCAACATATTCAACCCTACCGCCAATCCGCCCTCAACAACGACATATACCGTTACGGGATCAGATGTGAATGGCTGTACAGGTTCGGCATCGGTAACCGTAACCGTTAACCCATTACCCAATACGCCGATATTATTTACGAATACTACCCCTGTCTGCCCGGGAGCTTTTGCGGCGCAATATCGCATCTTCCCTGAACCGAATACAACTTACCTTTGGAACGTTCCCATTTGGGCTACGATCATAGCGGGACAGGGTACGGATCAGATTTTCGTAAATTGGGCAAATAATACCCCGCAAAGCGTTTACATCATCTCCGTTACGCCAACCTTAAATGGTTGTCCGGGTACACCGCTGAATATGCCGGTTTTTGTCAATCCGCCTGCACCTTCGCAACCCGGATTGATTTCGGGCGTTACGCCGGTTTGTCCGTTACAAGTAGCAAATTATTCGATTAATGCTGTACCAACGGCTACCTCCTATCAATGGTCGGGATTGCCTCCCGGTGCTAACATTACCGCCGGACAAGGTACGCGACAAATTACGATCAACTGGGGAAGTGTAGCCCCCGGCTCCTATTTAATCAACGTAGAAGCCATCAACTCCTGCGGAACAAGTCCTACCCAATCCTTCGTGGTAACTGTTCCCGCTGTACCGAGTACCCCCGGCATGGTTTCGCCTCCTGCCCTGCATTGCGTAGGGACGGTGGCTACTTATGCCGCAACACCGGTTGCAGGAGCGACAAGTTACACTTGGACAAATAGCTGTGGTTGGTCCGGATTTTCAACAACGAACAGTATTGATTATTTAGCAAACAGTGTAGGTCCTTGTACCATCACCGTTACGGCTAATAATCAATGTTTTTCGTCTCCGCCCGCTACCATCATCGTCAATGCGCAAACGATTCCAACGCAACCCGGTTTTATCAGTGGTAATACCAACATTTGTCGCGGAACGATTGAAGTATATTCGATTGCTAATCCCATTTTTGGCGTAAACTATACGTGGTCAGGGCTTCCTTTTGGGGCTTCCATTACGGCAGGACAGGGAACGGATATGATCGTTATTGACTGGGGGACGGCTAACGCAGGTGCATATATCTTAACCGTAACGCCTTCCAATGCTTGCGGTGCGGGTCAGCCTCGAAATATCCCCATCTTCATCCGTAATTTCCCCGCTCAACCGGGTACAATTAGTGGTACGGTAAACGTTTGTCAAAATCGTTCTTCCGCCTATACCGTTACACCGGTAGCGGGAGTTACTTACACCTGGTCGGTTAGTCCCTTGGGACCAGCCTTAGCACCAAGCGGTAATTCAGTAGAAGTTACCTGGACAACGGCAGGAACATACATTTTAACCGTTACTCCGAATAATAACTGTGGTGCAGGAACGCCTCGTTCTATCACCGTAACCGTAACACCTACTCCGGTAGTGGATGCCGGTACGGATCAAATCGTTTGCGGAACGACGGCAACCCTGACCGGTACACCGAATGGTGGTACATGGGCTTGTGAATTATGTCCGGGTTTAACGCAAGTTACCAATGCGGGTAATATGGGAATGGTAACGGGACTTAGACCCGACCAACCTGCTGTTTTCCGCTATACGGTTAATGATCCATTATGCGGTTCGTTTATTGATTATGTTTTGGTACGCAATGACCAAGTAGTACCGGGTCAAGTGGTGAACGGTGGTAGCGTCTGCTCGGGAACGAACGGAAACTTAACCTTAGTGGGGCATACGCCTACGGCTACAATCCTCCGTTGGGAAAGTTCTACCGACGGTTTTGTTTCCAACATCAACGTTATTAATCATACTACTCCGAATTATACCTACACAGCGATTACGCAAACGACACAATTCCGTGCGGTATTGCAGTTGATGGGAGCATGTCCCGAAGCGGCTTCTGCTGTTACAACGGTTACTGTTACGCCGGATGAAACGCCGATGGCGGCACCGACGTTACAAACCGTCTGTGGTACAACAGCGAACGTTAATGCAACCTTACCGACTAACGGTACGGGTACTTGGCAGTTTGTTGACGGTCCTGCGCCCGCTAGCATTACCACCAATAACGGTTTAGGAATCATCACGGGCTTAACAGTTCCGGGAGATTATACCTTCCGATGGAATATTGTGAATACACCTTGTCCTAATCGTTTTATGGATGTGGTTGTTCGTCGGGTATCAGGGGTAGTTGTAGCCAATGCCGGTGCTAACCAACGCGTTTGTGCTTCCACAACCACTGTAATCGGTAATAACCCCAACGGCGGAACAGGTAATTGGTCATTCATTAGCGGACCCGCCGCTGCTAGTGTAACGACAGTAGGTATTCAGGGTTTGGTAACAGGAATGAGCGCGCCGGGTGATTACGTTTTCCAATGGGAAATCACCGAACCCAACTGCGGTTTGATGAGTAGCTCTACCATGATGGTAACGGTGGCTGATGTCCCTACGCCTGCTTTCGCGGGAGCGGATCAAACCGTTTGCGGAACAACGGCTACTTTAACCGGGAATACGCCTATTATCGGTACGGGAACGTGGTCATATGTATCAGGTCCTACGATTCCGAACTTCATCCAAAGCGGTAATTCGGCAACTGTGGTTAACCTAAACGTTGCGGGACAATACGTTTTCCGATATACGGTTACTAATCCGCCCTGTCCGGCTTCATTCTCCGATGTTCGTATCAATAAAGTAAACCCGGGTGAACCGCCCCAAGTGGTTAATACCGTATGGAATACTTGCACACCGGACTTTTCGGTTCAGGCAGTAGCTCCGCCGTCAGGTACAGGAACGTGGTCTTTTGTTTCGGGACCTGCCCCCGCCGCGATCTTTACACAGGGAACGGTTGGACTTATCACGGGCATGACGATTGCGGGTCAGTATACCTTCCAATGGGAAGTGGGCGATCCGATTTGCGGAACGAACAGTATATTGGTTGTCGTCAATAAATACGATGACATCTTTCCGCCTGCCTTTGCCGGAGCAAACCAACAAATATGTGAAGGAACGACGGCATTGTTAGCGGGTTCTACGCCTCCCCCGGGCGCGCGTGGCGTTTGGAGATTCGTTAGCGGTCCTTCCGTACCGAGTTTTAACCAGTTTTCCAATTTCGCTTCGGTGGTGAATATGACCGCTTATGGCGATTACGTTTTCAGCTATTCGATCGAAAATCCGGGCTGTACACCCAGTGTCAGCTACGTAATGGTAACCCGAGTAGCCCGCCCGACCATCGCCCAAGCCGGTCCCAGTGGTACAATCTGCGGAACAAGTGCCAACCTGCGGGGTAACGTTCCCGTTTACGGCGTAGGTTCATGGGTGATTCTCTCCATGCCGGGCGGAAGCACGCCTTCGCTGTTCAGTCAGGGCGAAAATGCAACCGTTAGCAATATGACAGTGCCGGGTCAATATATCATCCGCTATACGATTGATAATCCGCCCTGTCCTTCTTCCTCTTCTGATGTATTCTTAACGGTCAATCCGATGAGTGATGCGGGATTATTAACCACTAATGTATTTAACGGCTGTGCCGGTTCTACGACGGGTACGTTGACCCTAACCAACTACATGGGTAACATCGTTCGTTGGGAGGTTTCAACCAATAACTTCTTGTCGTTGGATATTATCCCCGTTCAAACGAATACTTTAGCGTTCACCAATTTAACCCAAACGACTTCTTACCGTGCGGTGGTGAAACAAGGAACTTGCCCCGAAGCCGTTTCCAACATCATCCGTGTGGATGTTACGCCGATTCCGCCCATTGCTAACGGTGGTGCGGACGTTCGCATCTGTGGGGATAATACGCTCTTGCGCGGAAAAGATCCGCAAGGAGCTACTAACTTATGGCAATTCGTTAGCAGTACCAACGGTGTTGTGCCGAACGTAACCCAATCGGGTAATGATGCAATCATCACGGGTATGACACTTTCGGGTGATTATATCTTTAATTACTCGATCTTTAATGCTTGCGGGTTAACGGTGGATGCCGTCGTCGTTACGGTGAATGGCGGTACAAATCCGGGACTGCTTTCTGCCGATGCTACCGTTTGCCGTACTGCTAATAACGGTACGCTAACGTTGACGGGAGCAATGGGTAATATCGTCCGTTGGGAACGCTCGACCAATAACTTCCAAACCTTTAGCATCATCCCTAATACCACACCAACCCAAGTTTACAACAACTTAACACAAACGACGTATTACCGTGCCGTTGTTAAGGAAGGCATTTGCCCCGAACAAGCAAGTAACATTGTGGAGATTCGGGTCATTCAACCGGTTGTAGCGAACGGAGGCATTGCATTACAAACCATTTGTTCTGATAGAATTACCCTCAATGGTAATGATCCCGCTCCTGACGGTAATCCGACGTGGACGCAAATTTCGGGCAACCCTGCGGGAATCAGCCAAAGCGGTTCGCGGGCGGACATCAGCGGATTAACGGCAGGAACGTATGTATTCCAATATGCGATTGATTTTGGCGGTGTGTGTCCTACGAGTACCGCGAACGTAACGGTTATCGTTAGCCCACAGACGTTGGGTGGTCAGGTGAATATGAATACGTCCATCTGTTCGGGCGGAAATGCTACGTTGACCTTAACGGGTTATGCGGGTAGTATCATTCGTTGGGAACGTTCGACCAATCAATTCCAAACGGTCTTAACGATCTTGAATACCACTCCAACGCTAAACGTTACTAACTTAACCCAAACTACGAGCTACCGCGCGGTAGTTCAGAACGGAAGTTGCGGACAACAGACCTCTTTCGACGCTGTGGTAACGGTCTTCCAACCGGGACCTGCGGCGGATGCAGGCTTTGACCAAACGCTTTGCCAAAACAGCACTACGGTGAAGGGCAATGATCCGGGTTATGGTATCCCTACGTGGACGTATATCTCGGGTCCGCAAGCACCGAATATCATTAGCAGTAATGAAAATGCGATTGTCAACAACTTGGGTGTAGGTACAACCATTCTGCAATACCAAATTGACAGAGGTCCCTGCGGTATCACGACCGACCAAGTTTCGATTACGGTCTTAGCCATTCCGAATGCAGGATTCCTCAACGGTGCGGCGACCTATTGTAATTCGGGTACGGGAACGTTAACACTCACAGGCTATACCGGTAATATCGTTCGTTGGGAACAATCAACGGATAACTTTATCACTGTTCAACCATTGGTGAATACCAACCCAACACTTTCCTATACCAACTTAACCCAAACGACGGCTTATCGCGCAGTGGTAGCAAATGGCGTTTGCGGTGAAGTGGTTTCTAATCCCGTTGCCATCGTTATTGAAAATGGAAATTACGTTGCTGATGGAGGCTTTGACCAATCTACTTGTAACGCATTTGTTAGCTTAACGGGTAATACACCGAACGGTATGATCGGTACTTGGTCTGTTTTTACGGCGCAAGGCGGTTCTAATCCGCAACTGTTAACGAACGGTTCGCAAGTCAGCATTACGGGCTTAACGGTAGCGGGTACTTATGTTTTCCGCTATACCTTGAGTGGTGTGGTTTGCCCGGCTTCGAGTGACGACGTAACGATAACCGTTTTGGCTTCCAGTGTGGCAGGTACGTTAACTGCGAATCCGAATGCTGTTTGTGAAGGCAACAATAACGTAACGTTAACCTTGTCGGGACAAACGGGAACAGTCGTTCGTTGGGAAACTTCAATAGATAATTTTGCTTCCTTCCAACCAATCGCCAATACGACGGCTACGTTGAATTTAAGCAACCTTGCGTTTACGACCCAAGTTCGTTGTTATATTCAGAATGCTAACTGTGGTACGGTGGTAACAACCCCCATCACTATTAACGTAGATCGTACAACGATTGGCGGTGAGGTTTTATTCAACCAAACCGTTTGTTTAGGAACGAATGGCGGTACGCTCACGCTTGTGGGTTATAGAGGAAACATTGTTCGTTGGGAAAGTTCATTGGACGGTATCACTTGGACACCGATTGCCAATACTGCTCCTTCGCAAACGTTTGTTAACTTAGCACAAAATACCCAATACCGTGCCGTTGTGCAAAGCGGTGTATGTGCGCCCCAAAATTCGGGAGTGGCTACGGTGTTTGTCGCGCCTCCGCCCGTTGCGGGTACGTTAGGTTCGGATGCCGTCATCTGTCAGTTTACGGGAACGGGTACGTTAACCTTAACGGGTCATGTGGGACAAATCCAACGTTGGGAAGTTTCTACTGATCCATTATTCCAACAAAACGTATCGTTCATCAATACCAACCTGACGACCCTCAATTATGCGAACTTGAGTCAAACGTCCTACTATCGGGTGTTGATCGGTGCGCCGAATTGTGGTACGATCTTCACCAATACAGTTACGATAAAGGTGATTTCCCCCGCTACGGCTGGAATTGTTACGCAGGATGCTACGGTTTGTTCGGGAACGAATAACGGTACGTTGGTCTTGTCGAACTTTACGGGTAGTGTCATCCGTTGGGAATCTTCTACCGACTGTGTGAATTTTGCTACCACTATCGGTAATGTATCTACGAATCAATCGTACAGCAATTTAACCCAAACGACCTGCTTCCGTGCGGTAGTCAGTAACGGAATCTGTCCGCCATCGCCGAGTGGTTTCGCTCGCATTACTGCAGTCAGTCCTTCGGTAGGAGGCACGGTTTCGGGTGGTACGTCGGTTTGTACAGAAGGCAACGCCGGTCTGTTGTCTTTAACCGGGCATACGGGCAACGTGATTGCTTGGGAATCTTCGACGGAATGTACCTTCTTCTCCAATCCGATTTTGATTAGCAATACCACCACTTCGCAATCGTTCGCTAACTTGAATCAAACAACTTGTTACCGTGCCATCGTTCAAAACGGAACTTGTGCTACGGCGACTTCGAGCTTTGCGACCGTTACAGTGGTAGCGAATCCGAATCCGGGCTTTATCGTGGGTAATGTTGGTGGTTGTGCCGGTCAAACGAGCGGTATTTTATCCTTAGTCAGTAATACTGCCCCCGTCGTCCGTTGGGAAAGAAGTTTCGATAACCAAAACTGGGGCAACCCGATCATCACAACCGAAAGCAACTTAGCTTACAACAACTTGACGCAAACGACGTACTACCGTGCGGTGGTTCGTTTGTCGAACTGTCCTGAAATTGTGAGCGGTTCTGTGCAGATATTGGTTACCCAACCGCCTTTATCGGGAACGGTAACGGGTGGAGGCAACACGGTTTGCTTTGGTAGTAATTCCGGCACGTTGACGCTCTCAGGTAATACGGGTACGGTGGCGCGTTGGGAATCTTCTACCGACAACGGCGTTACTTGGACTACTATTTTTGTTACGGATAATACTTATACGTATAACAACTTGACGCAAACGACCCGCTTCAGAGCCGTCGTTCAAAGTGGGACTTGTACAGCCGTTTTCAGCAACAGTGTTGTCGTTACGGTGAGTCCTCCCTTGGAATTGAGTGCGCAAGCGGTTACCGGCTGTTCGGGTGGTGCTAATATTACGGCTATCGCTACGGGCGGAAACGGTTTTGCAGGCTATACTTATACCTTATTGCCGATTGGTAATACGAATAATACCGGTCAGTTTAACAACGTTTCTGCCGGCACTTACACGATCATGGTACGTGATGGATTGAATTGTACGACATCGGTTAATGTAACGGTTTCACCCGCTTCCACGCCGACGTTTATTACTTCTATCCAGAATATCACAGCAAGCAGTGGTTTGGTTACGTGGGCAAGCGTTCCGGGGGCATTATCTTATAATTTACGCTTCCGCATTTTAGGGGAGACCGTGTGGACAACACTGACGAACTTAACGTCTAATGCTCGACTGTTAACGGGTCTGCAAAACAATACGACCTATGAAGTGGAAGTACAGTATGTTTGTTCGGGAGGCTTCACTTCGCCATTCTCGAATACGGGCTTACGAACTTTCAGAACCTTACTAATGGGTACGGGTGATTGTGCCAACTCTTCGCCAAGCAACGTTCCGGTGCCGGGTGGTATTTACATCTCTTCGGTTACGAATACCACCGCACGTGTACATTGGAACAGAGTAGCCAACGCTGCGGGTTACATCATCTCCTTTGGGTTAATAACGGATAATCCGAACAACTTTACCCAAGTGATTGTTTGTGATCCTACCACTTCGTATTTACTTACCAGTTTACAACCCAACACGCAATACCGCGTTCGGGTACGGACGAACTGCTCGAACTGCATCACAGCGTTGAACAACAATGACTTACGTTCTGTTTGGTCTAATTTATTCGGCTTCACAACGCCCGCGACGATGGAAGAAAATGTTGTCGGCTTAACTTCGGCTAACGATGTAGTTATCTATCCCAACCCGAACAAAGGTAGCTTTACCATCCAACTTGCGGAAGCAAAAGCGGGTACGGCCGAAATCTTTGACCTAACGGGTCGTATGGTAGCACATCAAACGATCACTGATGCAGCAACACAAATGAACTTAGAAGGACTTTCCGCCGGAGTCTATACCCTGCGTTTACGTTTGGGTGATGAGGCGAAAATGCTAAAAGTAGTGATAGAATAGGAAGCCGTTAAAAACTTCCTGATTATCAATTAGTTTTTTCTCGAATACGGGGTGCTGTGCAACTTCCTTTAAGTAGATAAATGATTTCTACGAAAAGGGACGCACAGCACCCTTATTTTATGATCCTGATTATCCACAACTAAAAAAAGAATACAACGTTTTATATATTTTATTACATAAA
>Ga0058865_1041190_pt1 | contig 13340 bp, 7 predicted proteins | sample TNRReaAnaerobRNA_2_FD_61085 | JGI IMG/M metagenome (GOLD analysis project Ga0058865, IMG submission 61085) | Wastewater treatment Type I Accumulibacter community from EBPR Bioreactor in Madison, WI, USA - TNR Reactor, Time C-32min-Anaerobic_ RNA... | ecosystem: Engineered > Bioreactor > EBPR >...
ATTTTGGATTGTCTGATGCAGAAAAAAAATTATTGATAATATACAAAAAGAACTAAGACAATCTGTATGCTTATGTATTATAAAATTGACTATCGCGAAACAAGTTTTCAATTAGAAAATAAAGTGTTGTGGATGTCCTGGCTCACCGTTGTGGATGTCCCGGTTCACCCAACTTTAAATATATGATTTATTCTCCGTCGTATTTCGTTCCAAACCGGCTAATTTTTTAAACCCGTCGAATTCCACGGGTTTAAAATGGGGGTTATTCAACTGCTCCCATATACCCAAACACCAATACAACGCCCCGTCCCATGTATTTTTTCATTGTCAACTACCCATCTATTTCAATATGACACCAACCAACGCGACGAATGACATCAAAAATAGTTACAACCTTGATATTATTTTTATTTGCAAATACGATTAATGGATGTTCGGCAGACCAAAGTGGGTGAACCACATAGGCAATAATTTCTTTTTCTTTATTAAAAATTTCAAACATTCCATTTGTAAATAAAAAATGCCACTGCTTACCTTTGATGAGGCCTTGAACAGCTTTTTCTGAAATTAATTTCCAATAGGTAAAATCCAAGGAAATCGATTGCTCATATTCATTATTGATTAATCGTACCATATCCAACCCTAATCGCCAATCAAGAATAGCATGATATGGTGAATTATAATAATCTCTAATACAATCGTAACATGAAGTATCACAATATGCACTATGTTTCGATTCAATTAAATTTTGATATACTTCACCTAGATTACTAACACTTTTGAAAACAGCTTCTTCTAAATTCTCAGCAAGATATCTAGAATAACCTGCACCATTTTCTAATGAATCAGCAAAAAACAATTCATACTTTAAATTACCTTCACTATTTTTAATTAATCGAATATTCATCAATATTTCTGGTGAATCAATATCTAAAAAATAACAAATGCCTTTCTTTAATACATAACCTAAAGAATAATATGCTGACTTAATATAAAGTTTTTCGTTTTGTTCTTTTTGTTCATTTTTCAAAGATAGCAAAAGAGTTTTAGAAACATTCTTTATGCTTAATAAAAGTATGTCGGTAACTTTCCTTGTTTCTAAGGCACATTCCATTTCATTTTCACTATATTTTGCAGCACTAGACCAATGACTATTACCAGACAATTTTAAAGCTTCTTCAGACACCCATACCTGCTTCCCTTCTACACCCTTAAGCTTAAATAATTTTCTATTATTGTCATTCATTGAAATTACTACAGCTTGTTCATTTGCATACGAAAGATTTAAGTTTTTATGCGACTTACATGGTATCGGTTTTGATGTAATATTTGCTTCCGTTGCAATCGGTGACCATTCAAACTTTCCATCAAAATCAGTTTTTTCTTCAATACTTAAATCTGTTATAAACCCTTGAGGTTCAATGGTTTTTAGCACAGTGTATTGTTTACTATCTTGCTCCCCACAAACGATACAAACTTTTGAGCCATCATTCTCTATGTTAACAGCTTCACAGGAGTAACAAAATCTAATATTTCTTTCAGGACCTCTACCATCGGAATAAACAAACCTTCCTTTTTCTCGTTTAAATTTAGCAAACCCAACTGCAGTAAGTAATTGTTTATCTTTTACTAGTTGACTACATGGTGCAAATGAGCTTATTGCATAATCAATATTTCTAGTTATACCGCCCTCGCTTTTAAATGTAGGTTTTTTATCGTACAAAATGCGACTTCTAGTGGGGAATCCAAACATAGGCAGAATACCTGCATTAGCTAATCTTTCGCTCAACTCTTCCTGAGCATAATTTTTATCTTCAATTATACTATCTATATTTTTTACCAATTCATTTTTAATATAATCTGCAATCTCACCATTATTTATTGGATCGCCACTTAATATTTCACATATCGCGTTTATTTCTTCTTGGTTTACAAATATCCAATCAAGAACTTTATCCCTATGTTTATGCCAATTTTCAGTTTTATCAAATTCGCCATGTACGCTTGAACTTAAATCATCGAGAACTATATTGTCAAATGCTCGCCGAAGGGTTTCTTTAATTGCCATTCTTTTCCTGATTTTATTTTGATCTAAATCAAGATATGGCACTGCTGTAGGTGAACTTACTATTTTTTGAGGCGATACAAAGGTATCTCTATCGTGACTTCTATTTCGTGCAACCGTAAGAGCAAAAGCAATACCAGCACCTCTTCGACCTGCTCTACCAACACGCTGTTGATAGTTAAATCTTTGAGGCGGCACATTTGCCATTATAACCGCTAGTAAAGAACCGATATCAACACCTGCTTCCATTGTGGTCGTAACAGATAGAATATCTATTTCATCAACTAATTTTTCATCTTGTTTTATCGCAACCCCTTGAAATAACCTCTGACGTCTAATAGTTTCATTAGCATCCGTTTGACCAGTTAATTCTTCACAATGAAGTCTGCGAGGTTTAATGGCTGTGGTAGTCAAAAAAGCATAAAAGTCATCCTCAGGCTTAAAGTCAATTCTTTCTTTATCACCAAGCTTGGTAGAAAGACAACGCCAACAAATACCAAACATATTAGTAATATGAACCATCCTACATTTGCCACATTGCCAAACTTTTTCATTAGCATTTCTTCTGACAAATGATATTTTTTCAGTTGTAAGAGAAATATCATCGCTCAATATAACACCCAATTTTATTAGTACTGCTTTTAAATCTATTTTAAATGATTCATACTGAAAACTTGGTAGTTTCTCTAAAAATTTTGTAAATTCCTCTGGAAATGCATCACGCCTATAATGATAATCACTGCCTAAATAAAGCCCTTTTTCGCCCATTATCCTAATTAATATTTCTATTATATTTATGACATTACTATGATATTTTTTTAATTCCATTTCTAAATATTTTTTTGTTTTCTCTTCAATAGTTAAATACCCTAAACCAAGCGTTTCCACACTTTTTTTATTATGTGTGAATAAAATTTTAATGATTTCTGATCTGCATTTTTTTTCTATCTCCTTTGCCAAACCTTCTTTATCTTGAGTTAGTTCAGATTTATCTTTTTTTGTAATAGGCAGATTACGCCAATTAAACAATTGGTGCCAAATAAAATCCACTTTACCATCAATTTTTAATTTTTGAACTGTTGGTCTAGGGCCAGCAGGATTAACACCTAATTCAAGTAGTGATTGCCGTATTTTGTCTCGGATAGTTTCTAAACTCATCTTTGGCACACCATTTTTTTGGTCTTCAATCCAATTTAGTAATTCATCTGCCTCTGGATCACCTTTTTTTATATACCCATCTTGAAAATCACGAATATCTCGATAAATTTTGGGATTATCTTTTCCCCATTGGTGAAACTTTTTCTTTTCATCATCTGTTGGATTTGTTTTTTCAAAAAAATCTAATACAGTAGCAATATCGGCTAAATCTTTTTTAGCTATTTGGATAAATAATTGGCGAGTTAGGTCACGATAATGATCGATTTCAATGCCAGCCGAAAGCTTGGCCGCATCTTGACGACTATCGGTAAAAATAATTAATTTGCGCTTATCTTCAGGAAATTGTTGAATCAGAGTGTCTGATAAAATTTGATTTAATTTTTGCACAGGGGTGGTGTGAAGGCGAAGAGGCGAAAATGGCTTTTTCCCTCTACCATCTGCTTCGCAAGCTGGGCAAATATTTGGTATAGCACTTAGGTTATTATTTTTGTTTGATTTTGGTATTTGAATATTATATTCATAGTAAATTGAATGGTTATCACCTTTGTATTCAGTTTTCAAACCTAAGATAGCATCATAATTTACTTGTGCCCATCCTCTTTTATACCCTTGGCCATCTAATTCCTCATTCCATTCCATTTTTTCTGGCTCATTCCCTTGCCACAAAACAGAGTATTGTTCAAATAATTTGTTGTTTATATTGATACCAGTTCTAGGGATTTTCTCTAATTCTGGTTGGTCATGTACTAAATACTCCTTTCCCTTTCTTGAAAACTTACTTCTATAGCCACCTAAAAGTGTTTCACCACAATGAGTGCAAATTATAACATCTAATATTCTACTGCCACAATCGCAAAAAATCTTAGGCGAACTATAAATTTTGCCAATTTTTCGATTATCAAATTTATATTCACTACTTATTTGACTACATTTTTTATCACTACATGCCCACAAGCCAATACTATTTCTAAAAAACATATGAGATCGAAAAGAAATTAATGGCAAATCATCAGTATTAATGGCAAGCGTAAAGGCAATTATAACACCTTCAATAGCTTCTTGATAATTATTTTTACCAAATAGCCTTTGGGCTAAGTCTGACCTTGACTCTGCTTTTTTATTGACAGTATTATTGACTTCCTTAATTTTATCATAAAGCTCATTTTTTATTAAAAAATTGATTAAATCTTTTCTAAGACTTTTAATTTCTTTTTCATTTTCACAAATACAACTACATGAATTCAAAAAATTATAAATTGATTCTTCAGCTGAAAAATTTTTCGATAACCAATCTCGACTTAATTGGGTGAAATTATTAATATATTTGGGGTAGTTATTTTCTTTTGGCGATTTAGAAAAAGCAGGAGTATGGGAAATTATTGCAAATTTATCTCTAACATTTTCAATGATACCGGTAAAATCTTTTAAAAAATCAAAAGCTTTATTATCATTTGCAATAGATGCTGAAGTAGCAAGAAATCTGAATTGTTTTGAATGTGGTGAAAGCCCAAGTCTATTTAATAGAAGTCTTAATAAATATGCTACTTCTGTACCAGAAGTACCACGATATGTATGCAACTCATCTACAACTAATTGGAATATTCTTGTTGGCGCCCCATTATTAGGCGCCTTATGCCAAGGGTCTTCTGAAAGCCACTTTTTTGTTTTTTCAAACATTGGCGCCTCAATACTTCGCATCAACATAATATTCAACATTGAATAATTCGTAATTAACAAATCTGGGGGAAATTCATGCATAGACCAACGATCAAGAATCTCTGCAGATACTTCGTCAAGCGATGTAAAGTTATATCTTAATTCGTGGTTATTGACATTTTCTCGAATTTCATCAATGTCAGCTCTGAGTTGCTCTTTATATTCTTTCAATTCTCTTTCTTTGCTAGTACTCCATGAACCTGCTACTGGTGTTTTTCCAGTATATCGACCAAAAGTGATTTTATTATTTTGAATATTCGATGTATACCACTTTCGAACTTCTTCACTATCTAATGATTTCCGAAGTCTTACCATCTGATCTTCCGCAAGTGCATTTAATGGGTATAAAAGCATTGCCCTAATTGCGGGTGTTTTACCATTTTCCCAAAATTGAGATTCTTTTAATATTTGATGAAAAAGTGGTATCAGAAAAGCTTCTGTTTTACCTGAACCTGTACCTGTTGTTACAACCAAATTTTTATTATCTACACACACAGCTTTTAGTGCTTCAAATTGATGGTTATATAATTTGGCCTTTTCAAACAAACCACACTTCGAAAAAGAAGCTAATAAAGGATTTAGCTTCAATTCATTGATAGCCGATTCAATAGTATGATTTGATTCGTATCGAGGCAGTTGTTCAATTAATGGCTCCTGATTAATTACACCTTCTTTTTCAAAAAGAGCGCGACGCTCTTCTGCAAGTTTTGGTTCCTTTAATGGTAATTCTGTTGCTATATACCGTAGGTACATATTTTTCAATTCATCATTTAAACTAAATGGCGCATTTATAATATTTGAGTTCTCTGTACTATTGATTGTTTTATTCATTATTAAACTCCTTTAATTTAACACCTAATATTCTTGATATTTCATTTGCGACAGCCAAAGAAATATTATCATACAAATCAATTTTATTATTTTTTTGCGAAACTGCATTAAGCCAAATTAGCAAGCGTTGCAAAACTAAAGGCAAGAAAACATTTCTTGGCTTTTCTATAACCAGACTTGATGTTTGTTTACAATACTTCAGGTTTAATTCATTTAATAATGTAGAACAATATATCATTGCCACATGCAATGCCTCAATAGTATTAATTTTTCTATATTTCAAATTATTGTTATCGTTAATTATCATATACCAAGATTGTGCATTTGGTGGCAAATCGCTATTACGATAAACACCAGTCTTTAGAACCTTGAATTTCTGCCATTCGCCGGTTTTGAAATCAAAGGTTTCCTTGGGTTCTGCATCAAATGAATCTACCTGTTCACCAATATTGAACCATTTTAGAGTTGGCAATTGCCGCAAATAATGTTTAGGATTTAGAATACAAACATTGAAAGTTTCTCTAATTTCATTTTGAATCACTTCAATTGTTTTTAATGACCAACAAGTTTTAAGACCAGAATTTTCTACATCAATATTGCCAATTTTAGGCCATTTTGTAATTATATCGTTTGTTCTAGCGCCCATTAACAATACACCCAAACCTTCTAAACTAAGAAGGGTTGGCGGAATCATTGCATATTTACTTGGCGAACTTTCTTCCGACACTTCAATATGGCCGAATTCAAATATTGGGTTAAAGAATATTCTTCTCAATTTTGAATCAGAAAGATTTAAATCTTGATCTACAGATGATAATCCAATATTTCTGCATGCGTAGTTAATTACCATTTCAGAAATTTCCTTTTTAGGGTAAACAGATAGCCATCTTAAAAGCGATTCACTACTCATCAGCACCTACTTTTTTAAATGTTTGCGGGTATAACCAAAGAATCTTTTTCGCATCAATTAATGAATCACGCTCTGCATTACCAAGCAAAGCATTTATTTTTTCAGCTAACTGTTTTGCTTCATTTTCTTTTTCAACTGGAAAACCGCTAATAGAAGAATCATCAACTTCTTCATTAGAAAACCCTGGCCATATTTTAAGATCATTTTCTGTTAAATTAAAGGCATATGATTGATGCGCAGGGGAGAAAAAAAACACAATATTAGTTGGCCAATTTAGCAAACCTAATTCTGGCACATTAATAATTCTTTCTGTTATTAATGAGTGCAAACATTTTAATAAAATTTCTGGAATTGTGTTATTAACCCCTACAAAATGTATAACAATAGTTTTATTTGTGTTTTGAATAGCAACATTTGCTATATTCATTAAATACAATTTCCATAAATCATTAATTGATTTTAAGCTTGGCTCAACCACAATTAAGAATCTTTGAAAAGATGGATAAGATTTGCAATATATTTGTGACCAAATTTCATTTGGCACAAATATACCTTTAAAAAGATCTAATGTTGCTTTAATTTGAACTACCTTTAGTTTTGACAAGCGAATACTACTTTTGTCAAAACTGTTGGCAATAATATCAATTAATTCACTTTCAGATTTTTTTTCAAATGGTAAGTTAATTTCTGATGTTTTAAAGTTCAAGGTTGAATTATAAGTTTTGGGCAAAAAAGCTTGAAATAAAGACATTTCAGTTATTAAATTATCTCTTTCATTCTCAAAACGCTTTAGCAATTTTGTTAACGCTTCTTTTGATTTTTCGATTCGCAATTTTTCACTCTCAGCTTTTTTTAATTCTTCCTTTTTATTTTCTATTTCGGTTTTGTAATCGTCAAGAATTTTTTTGTTATTTAATTTTGTCTGTTCAAGCTCTTCATTAATTTGAGTCAATTCTGCATTTTTAAAATCTTTTAGAATTTCAAGTACAAGCGGTTTAAAATGCTCTTGAATTTCTGGATATCGCCAAACATTAGTTAATAAATCCTTTTCAGGCTCTAATTTTAAAACTGAAGACTTTACTCTTTCAAGCTTTTGTTTGTCTAGGGAATCTTCCTTTTCAATACTTTTTTCAGTTAGAATTGGTGTTAAATCTTGAATTATTTGTTTATGATTTATTTTATTATGCTTGATTAAATGCGTTTTAAACCACTTCAATAATTCTTGTGGCGTTGAAAAGTCTGTTGGTTCTCCATTTTCTTCTTTTGGATAATCTACTAGGAAAAACTTTGACCGACATTCAATTAAATTATTTAACTTTTCTTTTTCCCAACGAAAAACTTTTTTTGAATTGGAAAGATGTGTTAAAGACCCATCTTTGTTCAACTTAAATCGACCGAAAATAAAATTATTTTGAATAATATATACATTTTCAGGATTTAATCTGCTGTCTTCAGCTAGAAACCTTTCAAATAACAGAGATTCAAAATCTTTGGTTTTACTTGTAAGTAAATGAAAAATTGGCTTTTTTTTATTTTTATAATCATTTGTGTCGAGATATAAGCTATCATGGTTTTCTATAGGTGGGTTTGGATTGGGCGTAGTATTAAAAATAATATATTCACCATTCTTTAATGCCAACAAATCAAATTTAGGCACAAAACATTTACCCGTTTTACCAATATTTTTTTCAATATTTTTTTCATCGATTGTAAGCTTCGCGCCCTCAATAATCTCACAAAACACTTCAATTCGGCATCTTGTATTTTCGTCGTTAATAATGACTTTACCAAAATACATACATATACTCCCTTTTTATTTAGCCAAAAGTTTATTAATACCAAAGTTTGGCAAATCTACTATACCTGAATGGCAATGCATCCATTCTGATTCTTTTTTTGTTTTTAAGTTACTCTTTTGAATAAACTCACCTATTAATATTGGGCCCACTACAAAACAATTATTGTTATTATCGACTTTAGCTAAACTAGGCCAATTATTATTTAATAGCCAACCCTTAGAAGGCATACTAATATTTAGACCAATTGGTTCTTCAATATTTAAAGTGCGTGAATAGGGTGTGTCTACTATGCGAATAATAATTTCACCAAGAGGCACAACTTTAAAAAGAATTTTATTGTCTATTCTTTCCCAACTGACATTATTCCCAAAAGAATCTTTAATTTCTATTAATTCAGAGGGAATATTTTTAATGCTAATTAATGGTGGGCAATCTGACAAAAAGGAATTGGGTTTATCTCGATTTTTAAGTTTCAAACCGCCAATAAATTTTAAATCCGCTACAACATCTAACCAACTTGGATATTCATAGGTTGGTATTTCGTCCGGTATTTTTATTACAAGTTCTATTACGCCACAGCTAGGTGATAAGCCTGTAATATTTTTAATAATTAAAACTTTCTCGTTATCAGAAAAATTTTTCAATTGATTTCCCATTTTTTCTAAAACACTTAAATTACCAATAATTAATATATGTTCGCCATCTTTTATCTGACGATTCGTTGAAACAAAACCGACACTGCCAAAAAAATTTTCGACTGCAACAATATAATTTCGTTGCTTAAGCAGCACAATTTCTTTATTAGAGCATTGCTTATAATTAATATTAGGAAAATCTGAGATGTCTAATCTATTGTTCAAACCCGAATCCTTTAATTCTTGTTTACAATTTAGAGAGTTTGCTTCTTCGTCGTACCAAAAAATAAAAGGAAAATCAGCAGATTCAATTTTACCCAATTTTTTTTCTATAAACTTAAAAATATCTAAATATTTTTGATCAAATACCAATGATCGTTGTAAATTATAGTTATTATACAAAGACCTAATTCTAAGAAAAATATTCCAATAAAATTCAACCACCTTTTCTTTTGGTAACCCTATATCATCAAAATATAAAGTAATACTGGATGTTGTAATTTTAGAATTGTTGGCAATATGATACTCAAAGTCTGATTTAACCAAGTATTTTCCTATTTTTATTTCTTCTATCAATAATTCAGCAATTGCCTGCCATACTTTCTTTTCATTATGAAAAGCTTTGGGGAAATTCAAATTATATACCTGATTTTCATCAGAAATTTGTTGTAGCCAATTTTTAATTTCAGTGGCACCTTTTATATCTTTTTTTAAATCTTCAAACTGCTTTACTCTCGATTTACATTCTGCTTCTTTCTCTGCCTTCATTGCTGAAAAATGTGCGAAGCAAGGTGCGTTTGATAACCCACCTCTATAAAAGACTTCTTCGCCACAATTCGGACATATAAATTCATAATTATCTTTCTCTGCTTTTTTCAATTCAGAAGCCAAAATACTTGGTGCTAAAATATTTTTACGATTCTTTGCTCTATCCATTTAAAACCTTCACAGAAATAAGCATTCGCACAGCTGCCTGAGTTATGGATGTACCTGTACCAAGCAGAATTACCGTTGTGTTGGCAATGGGTATGTTCCAATATAGATTTTCGTCTTTTTCTTCTGTGAGATATAGCACGCGTCCACCTTTTTGCATCACACGGCATTTTTCGAGATAATAGATGTTGGCCCGCTTGGAGTGCAGGATGGCTTTTAGGTCGGTTAGCTGTTCCATTTGGTTTCCTTAGACTGTAGATGGTAGACCGTAGACTGTAGATAAGAGACAAACTTAGATGGTAGACTGTAGACTTTAGACTGTAGGCAAGAGAAGACTATAGATCGTAGACTGTAGATAAGAGACAAGCTTAGATTGCAGACTATAGACCATAGGCAAGAAAATTCAATTCGTGAAAATTCAATTCGTGAAAATTCAATTTTGTTATTATTCATTTTTTTTACTCACTTTCTCTATAGTCTACTATCTACAGTCTATTTATTCAACTTTTTTTGTAACGCTTTGCCTTTTGCAGTTAGTCGATACTTTTGCTTTTTACTTTTGGGATTATTTGGAATGGTCATTTCTAACCATTTGTTTTCTATTGCCGGATTTAAGTAGTTAATAGTTAGATTTCTTCGGTGCTTTAACTGTAGTAACCCCATTATTTCATTTCGGCTAACTTCACCATTAATAAGACGAATGAAGCGATGTACTAAATTTTCATTTAACAAAGCCCCAGCTTCATGGTCGGTATCATGGCCAGCCTCATGGTCGTTTTCATAGTCAGTTTCATGGTCGGTGACAACTTTTGATCGTCTAGAAGAATATTCCTTTTCTAACTGCTTTTTTAAGACCATGCCTTTTCGTGTTAAACGATATTTTTGCTTTTTACTTTTGGGATTGTTTGGAATAGTCATTTCTAACCATTCACTTTCTATCGCTGGATATAGGTAGTTTAGGGTAAAATTGCGTCTATGTTTTAACTCCAAGCGGGTCATGATTTCAATAGCACTCGAAGCCTTCCTAACAATCCAAATAACACGATGAGCCAAATTTTCCATAGCCAAATACTTCACTTCATGGTCAGTTTGATGGTCGGTTTCATGTACGGTGTCATGTATGGCCTTTGCAGAAGGGCGCCAAATCACTACTTTAAAACCTTCGTCAATTGAAAAAACAGGTGTCGAAAGGCCTTTAGCCTTGGTTAGGCTATAAATTGCCAAAGTACCCGTGCCATACCGCTCAATATCCCCCGTCAAGAACATGCAATTAGCCAGTAAAGGATTATGCGGATAGGAAGCATGGGCAATTTTCAAATCACTTAATTCTAATTCTGGTGGCAGACTACCGGGGTTCGAAACTTCGATGCGGTCTTTAAAGACAGAAACTTGCACACTACCTTTACTATAATAATTACGATGTGCTACTGCATTGACGATAGCTTCAGCAATAACTTCTCTGGGCACTTCATATACAGTTTCGACTTGATTCCTTTTTGCGCGTGTACCAGTGCTTAGGCTAATTTTTGAAAGTACAAAATCAACTGCATCACCAGCCATTTCAAAAACTGTGCCATCAAATTCTTTAAAATCAGGAATAGGTTTTTGTATATGTATACCATGAAAATGGGCACATTTCACAATAGCCGTGGGGAAAAACTGTTGAGGCTTTTTTGCAAATGCCAAAAGCGCACTATTAACGAATTTACCATTACGCATCATATTTAAATGACTTAAAACATCATTAACAGAGGCATTTTCTTTTAAAGGAAAATTCCTTTTGATTCGAGCATTTGCCACAAAATCTTTGATTTTTATTTTATCTATTATTTTAGCTGTAGCATCAGGGTGAAGACTATCATCGAAATCATGGGTTTCTATTTTGCCTGTTTGCTTGAGATAACGAACACAAGAATTATAAACTTCATTTTTAAGCTCTTCTAATGTTGTAAAGCGCTTACGAGATACTTCATCACCAATTTTAGAAATAAAAGCTTTTTCTTTCACATGGCGATTTGTTTCATTACCGCTAAGTATAAAAACCCACCGCGGTAAATTTTTATTTTTCGCAGCATTATATTCTCGTTCCGTAGGCGAAACCCCATCTTTATCTTCAAAACCGTATTCAAAACCTAATAAACCAATATAAATAGAAGATCGCCCAACTTCCCCTAAATAAACCTTTTGCGGAGAAAGACCACTGGCCGCCACCTCTTCAAATAAAAAAGGCTCAAAAAATGTACTAAGCAATGAGTCTTCGCGAAAGTATTTTGCAAGAGATTTTCTTTCCTTGGCAAATTCTTTTTGCACACTGCTAATAAAAATTTTTTCCATTAATATACCTTTAATTTTAATAGACCATTCGCCACGCCGGTACCACCATGATCTCTCACGAAACCAGCTTGATTCGTTTTACCAACGGCTAATTTATAAAGATTTTTCGTAAATAATGCTTCTGCAAGCAAAAGATTACTCACATTTTCACAAGCATCAAATTGATTTTGAAAAGAATCAAAAATACCTGAAATAAAAGTATCATCGCTAGAAAAGCCTTCTGTTCTCAACTCTCTATCACTAGACCAAACATTCTTAATATAACTTAATCTCAATTTTTGAAATTGCTTGGCAACTTTTAAACGAGCGCTTTCATTAAACCAAAACGATAACCAGCCTTGAATATATTCCGTAGGCCGATATTCACTTTGCGGAGAAAGCCATTCAATTTCACTGGCAGCAAGTAATGGTGTGCAACCACCACCGCTAAAACCAATCAAAACCCCCGCAGATGCAAGCATGCGCACAGCCGCTTGCGTGATGGATGTACCCGTACCAAGCAAAATAACGGTCGTATTGGCAATGGGGATATTCCAAAATAAATTTTGGTTCTTTTCTTCTGTGAGATACAAAACGCGACCATCTTTTTGCATAACCCGGCACTTTTCTAAATAATAGATATTTGCTCGTTTGGAGTGCAAAATGGCTTTTAGGTCGGTTAGTTGTTCCATTTTAGCCCTCCGCCTTTTGAAAGTAGAATTTAGTAGATTGAAGACAAGAGAAGACTATAGATCGTAGACTGTGGACTATAGACTGTAGACAAGAGAAGACTATAGATTGTAGACTGTAGACTATAGACCATAGGCAAGAAAATTCAATTCGTGAAAATTCAATTTTGTTATTATTCATTTTTTTTTACTCACTTTCTCTATAGTCTACTATCTACAGTCTATTTATTCAACTTTTTTTGTAACGCTTTGCCTTTTGCAGTTAGTCGATACTTTTGCTTTTTACTTTTG
>Ga0058865_1034738_pt1 | contig 12962 bp, 9 predicted proteins | sample TNRReaAnaerobRNA_2_FD_61085 | JGI IMG/M metagenome (GOLD analysis project Ga0058865, IMG submission 61085) | Wastewater treatment Type I Accumulibacter community from EBPR Bioreactor in Madison, WI, USA - TNR Reactor, Time C-32min-Anaerobic_ RNA... | ecosystem: Engineered > Bioreactor > EBPR >...
CAATAATGGCAGGACGGCGGGAGCATGATGTAGAAACGCTTGAAATCCAAAATAGCATCATAAAAAAAGGGTATAGCAAAGTACGCCATACCCGGTTTTTTTATAGAAATGTGCTTGGTACGAGAAAACGATTACGCTATTCTGCCCATTTTTTTACGTTCGGCTTGTTCTTGCCAACGGCGATAATACGCAATTCCAAAACCTGTAAATAGCACCAAGCAGCCAAACCACAAGAGGTTAATAAAGGGCTTTTCGTATGCTTGAACAATAAGCCAATCCTCGGCAGAAGAAACATCTGCACCTTCTACCACCAAACGGATTTGGCCATTTTTGCCATCCTTAGAGAGTTCCATTCCCGCAAAGGTAAAGGTAACGCCCCAGTCCGCCACACGGTTTTGGATATATTGTTGGGTGTTTTTGCCATCATCCAGAATGATATAAATGGGTTTAAGCTCTCGTGTTTCTTTGGTTTGCGTATTGGTGACGCTCAAAACAGAGGCAACAGCAATTTGCGTTTTGAGATTACCAATCATTTTAGGGTCTGGTTGTAGGTCAAAACGCTGGAATCGAATAACGTATTTTCCATTATCTATGGTTTTAGCGTCTCCCATGGTCAGTTTGAGTTCACCTGCCGTATTGGTGTCTTTTTGTTGATTTTCCATCACGCTTTGGCTTGGGGTGACGGCCACGTAGAGGTCTTTTTCAAAGAATGGCTTTATGTCTGGATGCAGAATCCATTGGTTTTTCCGGCTCTTATAGGCTACTGGATATACAGTAAACTGTCTTCCGTGTGCATCCGTTATGTCCAATTGGTAGGTCGTATGACCTTCGCTATTGGGGAAGTTTTTAATATATCGCACCTTGTAGCCTTCTACATTCACGGTTTGGTTTCTGCTGACCACAAAATTACTCCGTTGCGAGGAGCCTTCTACGGGTACACTATTGTTTTCGTCTCCAGCAATGGTATTGTTAAAACTGGAGGAGGTAATAATGCCAAGCAACATCAGGGCTAGTCCAATATGGGTTACAGCGCCACCTACTAACCTTGTATTGCCGCGCCCAATGCGCCACATCACCATCCCATTACCAAAAAGTGCAAAGAAAGAGGTAAAGACGAGCAGCATGAGCAGTAAACTTTGTCCGTATTGATCCCACATCAAGCCCAAATTGCTCAAGAAACCAGCCTGCGCAACCGACTGGGCAGCATTTTGAACGGGCCGAATGGTCTCCTGAACAAAAGGTGTGAACAATAAAACTGCCGAGGTTGCCACCAGCGCCAGAAGCATGGGGGCCAAAAGCACCCGATTTAGGCTTTCAACCTTCATTTTATTCCACCAGAAAAGTTGCCCAATGCCTGCTAAGAAGGCCAATAGAATGGCGAGCGGCAAAGACCACGCATCATAGAACTCGATAGGGACGGCGGATGGACTGTCTCGGAAAATGCGTCCGGTAATGGGTGCAGATGTTCCTAAGATAATGACGGCTGCAAGTGCAGTGAGTACCATTGCACCAGAGAAGATCATAAATTCGCGAGACAAAACCTCCGATTCTTGTTTGGGGCGAGGGAGTTCCTTCCAACGATAGGCCATCATGCCAAATCCCAAGATCATCATGCTAAGAATCCAAACCAGCAACTGATTGTATAGCCCCAAATCCACGAAGGAGTGTACTGAAATTTCGCCTAAAATGCCGCTTCGGGTGAGAAAGGTGGAATAAACCACCAAAATAAAGGCGAGAATATTCAAAAAAATGGAGGCTTTTTGGCTACTGGCACTTCGTTTTTGGGCAATCATGGTATGTAAACCAGCGACACCGATCAGCCAAGGAACCAAAGACGCATTTTCGACGGGATCCCAAGCCCAATAGCCCCCAAAAGACAAGGTGACATAAGCCCAATATCCGCCCATCGCAATCCCAACCATGAGAATCAGATTGGCTAAGATGGTCCATGGTAGGGCGGGCTTTACCCATTGTGTGTATTCCCGCCGCCAAAGACCAGCGATGGCATAAGCAAAGGGGACAATCATCAGTGTAAAACCAACAAAGAGCGTTGGCGGATGGATCATCATCCAATAGTTCTGGAGGAGATCATTTAGCCCTTGCCCGTCACTTGGGATGAAGCCCGGCGTTTGTAAAACTGGCGCTTCGGGAAAGGCGTCGGCAGTCGTGATAAAGGGCGAAGCGCCAATCTGAAATGTTCCGAACTTAAGACCTGTAACCATAGCCAAGAGGAAAATTTGGCACAGCCCGATAATGCTCATGATATAGGGTTCGTAGTCTTTGGAGGTTCTGACCAAAACAAGCCCCAGGATACTTGTCCATAAAAGCCAAATCATGAACGAACCTTCTTGACCCGCCCAAAGTGCTGATAGCAGGTAATTCAGATTGAGGTCTTTAGAAGAATATCGAAACACATAGCTGTATTGGAATTGGTGTGTGGCCAATAAATACAGCAAGAATCCTGTGGAAACGATAAGGGCAGCCGTCATGGCGAACCATGCCCACCGGCCCAATAGGCGCCAATTTGGGTCGTTTTGGTTGCGTGCAGCGTTAAAGTAGGAAACCGCGGAGAGTAAACCGGCAACAAAGGCTATGGTTAGCAACAAATAGCCAATCGTTCCAATGGTCATAATGAGGTTTGTTGGGTGAATAGAAGAACTCAAATAAGCCGGAGGTTGCTTCTCGGTTCCCTCTTCACGGAGGCTTTCAAAATGTCGGTGTTATAACAAAAAAACGGCTCCCTCGGAAGGCAGCCGTTTTAAAGCATATGTCTTGGTTATTTTGCAAAAGCAACCGCTCGAATTTCGCGGATAACCGTCACTTTAATTTGGCCCGGATATTGCATTTCGTTCTCGATCTTCTTTGAGATATCGGAAGCCAATTGTTCTGCGATTGCATCATTGACCAAATGGTGGTTCACAATAACACGTATTTCGCGGCCTGCTTGTATGGCATAAACACGCTCAACACCTTTGAAACCACCTGCCAATTCTTCCAATTTCTCCAATCGCTTGATGTAGCTTTCTAAGGCTTCCCGCCGTGCACCCGGGCGTGCGCCAGAAATCGCATCGGCAGATTGAACAATGGGTGAAATGGCGCTGGTCATCTCGATTTCGTCGTGGTGCGCACCTATTGCATTACAAACTTCGGGATGTTCTTTGTACTTTTTGGCCAATTCCATCCCGACAATGGCGTGTGGGCTTTCGAGGTCACCCTCCACCACTTTCCCAATATCGTGCAAAAGTCCAGCTCTACGAGCCTTTTTGGCATCAAGCCCCAATTCGGAGGCCATAATGGAGGATATTTTGGCGACCTCAATGGAGTGGGAAAGCAGATTTTGCCCATAACTGCTCCGGTAGCGCATCCGACCAACCAAGCGAATCAACTCCGGATGGAGGCCTTGTAGCCCTAAGTCAATGGCCGTTTGCTCACCGGTTTCGATGATTTCGTCTTCGATTTCCTTGGTTACCTTTTCAACAACTTCTTCGATACGTGCCGGATGGATCCGTCCGTCTTGGATCAACTTTAGCAGGGAAATGCGTGCGATTTCTCTTCTCACGGGGTCGAATCCAGAAAGGATTACGGCTTCGGGCGTATCGTCCACAATAACTTCTACACCAGTTGCGGCTTCAAAAGCGCGGATGTTTCGCCCTTCCCGTCCAATGATGCGTCCCTTCATTTCGTCGGACTTGATGTCCACGACGGAGACCGTATTTTCGATGGCGTGGCTGGCGGCGGTTCTTTGGATGGTGGTCAGTACAATTTTCCGTGCTTGCCTGCTGGCCTGCAATTTGGCCTCGTCCCGGACTTCTTTCACCATTGCGGCTGATTCTAACCGAGCTTCACCCACCATTTCGTCAATGAGCATTTTACGGGCTTCTGCGCGGGTCATTCCAGATAGTTCTTCCAATTTCTGGAGATTTTGCTGGATGAGGTTTTGCAGTTCGGCTTCGTTTTGCGCTAAGGAGGCTTTTTTATTGACCCAATCGGCTTCTTGTTTTTCGAGGTTAACCAATTGTTTTTTACCCTCTTCAAACAGTGTTTGGGCGTTCTGCACCAATTTTTCGGTTTCCCGTTGTTGCTTTTCCGTTTGTCGTCTAAGCGCTTCGACGGCTTCGGATGCTTTTTGTAGGACGGCTTCGCGCTCATTTACACGAAGAACGCGGTTATTGATCTTGGATTGGCTAATTTCTAGCCGTTCCTTGTTGCGTTTGAGGGCGGTCTTGGCCTCCGATATTTCTATTTCAAATTGTTTACGCTTGGCATTAAACTCCGTTTGTAGTTCCTGAACGGTTTTGGCATTAAGTTGTGCAGCCTCTTTACGCGCTGCGGCCAAAAGTTTATCGGCTTCCATGCTTGCATCTGCGAAGCGCTGGTTTCCAATCTTAATTTTCAGAAATCTTCCAATAGAAAATCCGAGGATAGCCGCGATCAACGCTGTTGCAAGGATCGCAATTACCATATTTATATAAAAGTTGTGAAAGCGGCTAAGATAGCCTTCGGCTCAAAGCGGAAAAGAGCGGAGATCTATCTATAGCCAAATGGCGAATAATAGTTGTAACGAAACAGATCAACTGACCTGTCCGCCGTTTCAAAATACCCCAGTTGCTATAAAAGACAAACCAGGGTACTTTAAAACGGTTACACACACCCTGCGCTATGAAGAACCTTGCTTCATAAACACAAGGGGTACGCCTCGTATCCCGCCTTCTTCCGCGGCTCACGCCTAAGGCGGAAATTTGACAAGCAAACTGCGGCCTGTAGTTGGAATCCGAAGGATGGCACCCACGAGAATCAAAATTGTAAGGTTCTTATGAGTCTCGGGCATGTGTTAAGCAACCAAGTTGCTTAGGTCGGGTATTCGACGACGTGTTTAATACCATGTCGCGATACTTGTTCCATACAGCTAAATTAATGTATAAACCCTTCGACGCAAAATGCTATTTTTAAGAACTGTAAACGATTTGCGTCCTACTTTTTTAGTCAGTTTGCGTAAATGGCTATAAAATAACCGTTTGATGGTGCACACCTGCACCATAAAAAAGAGATTGCTCGATGTCTCCGGGGAGTTTTACCAACTTAATGACATTTCGTTGATCGTCGAAGATTTCCATTAGGACAATGTACTGAAGATCAAATCGGGAGAAGGGTTGGCTGGCGGTGTACTCGGCCACAAAGACGGTCATGATGTCTTGTTCATAGACCTCGACGATCTTTCCAGAAATTTGTTTGTCATTTTTTTTAATGATGAACTTCCAGTTTAGGTATTTCTGGAAAGACTGCATGGTCTGTTCGTCATATTTTAGGACAAACGAGGGGTTTTTGTGGAATTGTTGTAAGGCCAAAGTAATGTCATCGCTAAAGACGCGAATGCTTAAGTATGCTTTTTTGTCTTCGAATGCCATTTTGGCATAACTGGCATGGACGTCGTGGCGTTTGATGAACGTGTTGCCACTCAAAGCCAAAATGCTAACGACCATTAGCAGCAGGTTGTAGCGTATTTTCATCTTGGTCTGTAAAAAGATGGGTTTGGTCTGTAAAAAGAGTGGGTTCTTTGTTTAATGACGATTTGAGGGCGGTAGGGTTACGCCGTGTTTGCCAATAGCCGTTTACGGACGAGGTCTATCGTCAGGGTTGTGGTGTATTCCTTATTCAAAATTCGATCTTTGAAAAGTTGCAAACAATGTGCTTCCGTACCATCTTTATCTGCCAAAGCAACCCAAATCGTTCCGACGGGCTTATCTGGCGTACCGCCATCTGGGCCAGCAACGCCGGAAGTGGCAATCCCAAAATCGGCTCCGGTCTTTTCTCGTATGCCTTCTGCCATTTGCCGAACCACTGGTTCCGAGACTGCGCCATGCGTTAATAAATTGCCCTCTGAAACGCCCAAAAGATTCTTTTTAACGGAATTACAGTAGGCCACAATCCCCCCCAATAGATAGGCAGAGGATCCCGGAATATCGGAAAGCCGATCTGCGACGTGCCCACCGGTGCAACTTTCGGCGGTTGCAATGGTTTTGCCGTGTTTTTTCAGTAGTTCGCCCAGCACAATTTCCGGCAGGGTATCGCCTTCTCCATAAATGTACTTACCTGCGCGATTCCATAAATGCGTGATTCCTTTTTGAAGGCTTTGTTCTGCCGCTTCTTTTGAGGTTGCCCGAACGGATAACCGGAGCCTTACGCCTGTTTTGGGGCCGGGAAGAAAGGCTAAGGTTGTACCATCGCCGAGGAATTTTGTAACATCGCCAATTAATTCAGCCAGGTTAGATTCACCGATTCCCACCGTGAGCAGGGTTTGGTGTAGGATGATGGTGTCGGAAAGTGTAGTAAGGCGTGGAAGGAGGTGGGTCTCCATAATGGCCTTCATCTCGAATGGGACGCCGGGCATCATACCCAGATACTTTTTTCGTCCATGCTCTTCAAACGTATTCCATAAGCCGGGTGCAGTACCAATTGGATTTGGAATGACTTCAAATCCTTCAGGAACAAGGGCTTGGACACGGTTTAGGTCGGAGACTTTTCGGCCTCGGCTTTCAAGTAACTGTCGGATATGGTCAAAAATAGCCTGTTGGTACACCAATTCCTTCCGGAAGAAAGTGGCAACGGCATCTTTTGTGAGATCATCGTGTGTTGGGCCTAATCCGCCTGTCATGAGCACCAAATCTGCTTCACTAAATGCGGTTTTTAGGACATTATGGATGGCCTGCGGTGTGTCTCCCACTGTAACCATCCGAGCAACCTCGATGCCAAGGAGGTTAAGTTGTGTGGCCATCCAAGCCACATTGGTATTCATGATTTGACCAATGAGAATTTCATCTCCAACGGTGACCAAGTGCGCCTTCATGGGTTCGGGTTTGTGGTGGTGGTGGTTATAAACCAGAGGGTTGCCAGTTGAATGGATCGTTTTGCCAGTCTCGCACTTCTTGCTCCTCGGAGTAGCGCAATGTCCCCATGAGGTCTGCATAGTCTAATAGGGCATCAAGGTCTGTTAAGGTATAAACCGGAATGTTGAGTGCTTCAAATTTTTCTTCTGCAACGGGGAGTTGATAGGAAAAAACGGCAAATACGGCCAAAACCTCTACACCTGCATCCTGAAGTACTTGAATACTTTGCAAGGCAGACCCACCGGTAGAGATGAGGTCTTCTATCACAATAGCCTTTTGCCCTTGTTTTATAACACCTTCTATTTGGTTGTTTTTGCCATGTTCTTTGGCAGTGGTACGGACATAAGCCATTGGCAGCGAAAGCCTATCGGCCAACCATGCGGCATGTGGAATACCAGCAGTTGCCGTGCCTACGATCAGGTCTAATTGCTCGAAAGCGCGGGCCATTTCTGCAAAAGAATCTGCGATTTGGGTACGAATCTTTGGATACCCCATCGTAAGGCGGTTGTCACAATAGATGGGTGCTTTGATGCCCGAAGTCCATGTAAAGGGATGATCCATGGAGAAGGAAACGGCCTTAATATTGACCAAAGACTCGGCGAGGGATTGACTGATGTCTTGCATATCTGTATCTATTTATGGTAAAAACAATGCCAGAAGTTAAGACACAACTGGCATTAAATTGCAAGGGCGAGATTGAATTTTAGGGCGAGTGGTTTCCGTCGGATTTTGGTTGGTTTCCGTCGGGCTTTGGTTGGCTACCGTCGGATTTGCTGCCCCTAATTCGGTCGCGCAACCGTTCTATAACGGATTTTTTGGGCTTGGGCTGCTCCGTTTGTGTTGGTTCTGTTGTCGGTTGTGTGGGTTGTGGTTTTGGTGCTGGTGTTGGGCTAGCAGTTGGTTTTTGCTGCACCGGTTTTGAAGCCTGTATGGGTGCTGGCTTAGTAGGGGTAGGGTTTGTGGTAGGCTTTAGGCGTTGTGTTGTATTGTTTTTGGGTGTCGTAGGAATGACCTTGTTTGTAGTTGTGGCGGATGGCTTGGTAACGGGTGGAACAATAGCGGTTGGTTTTTTTGTTTTAACCAATGTGTCCGATAGCGATCGGGTGGTTTGCGCATCAAACTCCCGCGTGAGGGCTTCATAACCGTTTAGGGTATAGATGAGGGTGTGGGTGCGGGCGGAAACGGTAAGTTGGGTTGGTGTCACCATTCCAGTATCTGTTCCATCTAAGGTGATACTCGCACCTATTGGATTGGAATTAACTTGAACGGTAATTTCATTGGGCAAAATAGGTGACATCTCAAGTGCAACCTTTTGTGGTGTGCTGCCTTGTCCTTCATTCACAACGAGCAACCAGTTTAGGTCATCAAACCCATCTTTAAAGACAGAGACTTGGTATTTGCCGGGGGCTAACATAAGACTAGTCGGAGATTGTGTGCTAAACGTTTCTCCAGTTTCTACGGATCGAATGTTTAATTTTGCGCCTGTAACGGGGTTGGTGGTGAACTGTACTTGGGTTTTATTGTTGTGGTTTAGATACCACCAGCCACCCGCCGTTATGCCGCCGATGCCCAAAAGCAAGATCAAGAAAATGGGCAATAGGTTTTTTTTCTTTTTCGAGGTTGTTATTGGTACGGGTGTGGGTTCTGGAATGGGTTTCGCCTCGACGGTATCCGCGGGGAAAAGTCGTCCGCCCAAATCTTCGGAGGTAAGGCCGGACGTTGATTTCTCGGTCTTCCAATCGTTGGAGGGTTGCGGTGTGTTGTGTGTCGGCGTTGACCACGTTGCCGATGGTTGTTCCCAATTTGCGGACGTTTTTGGCGCTGGCGCCTCGTCCCAATCGGTGGGGGGTGGTTCTGTAAATGCAGGGATTTGTTGAGCGGTTAGAATGACGGGTGGCATGGGCGCATCCATGGCGGGGAGTGGCGTCTGCGCCTTGTCTTTCCAATCCTCCCGAAATGCGGGCATTGCGGCCTGTGTATCGGCTGCTCCTGAAGGCTTTGGTTGTGGGAACGGCAATAAAACGACAGGACTTGAGACGCCCAAAAAAGTGGGTTTTGGCGGGATTTGGCCTTGAATAACGGCTTTGTAGATAGGTTGTAAGACTTTTGCAAACTCCCCAACCGAGGCAAAACGATCGTTCGGCTCTGGTGAAAGCAGTTTTACAATCACCATTTCTAAGGCTTCGGAGATGTCTGGATTTAGGGTGCGAGGCGGGGTAAGGCCATCAATCGGTATCCGTTCCGAAGCTGGCGCTGGTTGTTGGCCGGTTAGTGCGGTGTACAAGACGCCACCAAAGCTGTACAAATCCGTCCAAGGGCCTTGTTCCAATCCTTTGTGGAAAAGTTCGGGAGCATCATATCCAGTACTGGCATAAGGGTGGGGCAGAACGGGGTCATACAGCCCGTCATTCACCAGAATTATTTTGCCCGAAGAAGGCATGTAAATTTGTTCTGGTTTAATGCCTTTATGTACCACTTTCCGGTCATGGATGGCTTTTAATCCTGTGAGCGCTAACAACGCATTTTCCAAGGCCATACGTTCGGAAAGCCTTCCTCCATGCTTCATGATGAGGTCCGAGAGGGTAAAGCCTTCATAGTATGCACTCACGACGTAGGCCGTAGAATTAGACGCAAATGCCTCGAATATCTTAGCGACATTGGGATGGCTTATTTGGCGCAAAGCATCGCCCTCGCGCAGCATCATTTCGATTCCGCCCGCGAGGTCAAAAACGGCTTGGGTGGTCATGGGCTTGATCTCGGTCTCGCCCAAATTTCTCGAAACAAGGTGCTTGGGGAATAATTCTTGAATCACCACCACCTGATTATCGGGGTCTTGTGCCAAGTAGGTGAAACCATTACCACTTTGCCTTAGTACCCTTCCAACCTTGTATTCACCGTTTAACAGGGTATTTAGGGGGAGGGCCTGATCGCTTCGAGGAGTTACATCTTCAAATAGGCTATCCATGACTTCAAGAGAGATATGGTGGATGGAATACTGACAGGCGGAAATCCGGCGTCGCAAAGGTGATGGAAATATACGGCATCACCCCGCCGGAATCCATCCCGTAATACATAAAACTTGGCCGAAAATACCTTAAGCACATTTATACCGCTAAGTGTTGGACTTATTCAGGAGTTTGGTTGGATTCTGGTGGAGGTGCGAGGGCATAACGGGCATATTGTAAACCTGTTATTAGGGTAGAGATCAAGGTAAGCCACATCAAGAGGAGCATTGGCCACTGGGTCAGTAAAAAGCGGCTTATTGCTGCAATTGGCGGGAGGTGGGTGCAAATGAGCCAGACGAGAACCCAGCCCAAAAACACAAATTGTATGGTGGTCTTTACCTTTGCACTGTAGAGGGTGGGAATAGAGGTGTTTCTGGATTCGGCCCAAGTACGGAGCATGGTTACGCCAAGGTCTCTGATGCCAATAAGGATAACAAACCACCAAGGGATTTCTGGAACTAAGAAAGGGAGGATGATGAAGGTTCCCAGAACAAAAATCTTATCTGCCAAGGGGTCTAAAAATTGACCAAAGCGTGACTTTGCCTTCCACTGACGGGCTAATTTCCCATCCCAATAGTCCGATAAGCCCGCAACAATAAAAACCAAGCCTCCCAGCATCCGTTTCTCTAAGGTGGGTGTAAGGATCAGCCAAATAAACAAGGGGGTCAGGACAATCCGGCTGATGCTTAAGAAGTTAGGGAGTATTTTTCGGGGCACTGGTTTGGGCAGTTCGGTTTTGAGGTCTTTATGCTACTATGACAGCAAATCATATGCCTATGTTGATGTACAACGATTAGAAGGCAAAGCTAACACTTTTTTGACTGGTCAAGTTGCGGAGTTGTAAAGAATAATGTATTGATCGTCAAAAAAGTGTGACATTCTGGCATGAATAATACAAACGGCACGCTGCTTGGTAATGAATATGTGCAAAGCAAAAATTCTGAACATCCAACATATATAGACACGCTAAAGACAATGGGAAAGATTATTGGAATTGACCTTGGAACCACAAACTCGGTTGTAGCCGTTATGGAAGGCAATGAACCGGTTGTTATCGCAAATGCAGAAGGTGGGCGCACCACGCCTTCGGTTGTAGGTTTCAAAAAGGACGGTGAACGATTGGTGGGTGCACCCGCAAAACGTCAGGCGATCACAAATCCCCAAAATACGGTTTTTTCTGTAAAACGTTTTATGGGACGGGGCTATGACGAAGTGGGTGAAGAACTTAAACAAGTACCCTACCAAGTAGTACGTGGTGATGGCGGAACCGCACGGGTGAAAATCGAAGATAAAATCTATACGCCACAAGAAGTCTCTGCAATGATTTTGCAAAAATTGAAGCAAACTGCGGAGGATTACTTGGGTGAAAAAGTGACGGAAGCAGTGATTACCGTTCCGGCATACTTCAATGATGCACAACGTAAAGCAACAAAAGAAGCCGGTGAAATTGCTGGACTTACGGTGAAGCGCATCATTAATGAGCCAACCGCAGCGGCGTTGGCGTATGGCTTGGATAAGAAAAAAAGCCATATGAAGGTGGCCGTTTATGACTTGGGTGGTGGAACTTACGACATCTCCATTCTTGAATTGGGCGATGGCGTTTTTGAAGTGCTCTCCACAAATGGCGATACGCATCTTGGTGGTGATAACTTTGACCAAGTACTGATTGACTATTTGGCAGATACCTTCAAAAAGGAGGAAGGGGTTGACCTACGGAAAGACCCAATGGCCTTGCAACGCCTTAAAGAAGCGGCGGAAAAAGCCAAAATTGAATTGTCTTCTGCAACTTCTACATCCATTAACTTGCCCTTTATCACGGCTACGGCTGACGGCCCAAAACACCTGAACATGGAAATGAGCCGAGGCAAGTTTGAACAATTGGTGGATCATTTGGTGCAACGTACCTTGGCGCCGATGAAAAAAGCACTTGCTGATGCCAAGCTGAATGCCTCGGAGGTGGATGAAGTGATCTTGGTGGGTGGTTCTACCCGTATTCCAAAGGTTCAGGAAGTGGTGGAGAACTTCTTTGGTAAAAAGCCAGACCGTTCGGTGAACCCAGACGAGGTAGTGGCCATTGGTGCTTCCGTCCAAGGGGGGGTTCTCTCTGGTGATATTACCGATATTCTCCTCTTAGACGTTACCCCGCTCAACCTGAGCATCGAAACTTTAGGCGGTGTGGCCACGGTGATGATTCCGGCCAATACCACCATCCCAACGAAAAAATCGGAGCGTTTCTCCACCGCAGCCGATAACCAGCCTTCTGTTGAAATCCATGTTCTGCAAGGAGACCGTGCGATGGCGATAGACAATAAGTCTTTGGGTAAGTTTTACTTAGAGGGCATCCCACCCGCACCGCGTGGTATTCCTGCCATCGAAGTGATTTTTGACATTGATGCAAACGGTATTCTATCCGTCACGGCAAAAGACCAAGCGACGGGTAAAGAGAAAAATATCCGTATCGAATCTACCTCTGGACTTTCGGAGCAAGAAATCCAAAAAATGCGGGATGCGGCTTCTCAACACGCCGAAGAAGACAAAAAGCGGCGCGAAGAAGTCGAAAAGTTCAATGCGGCGGATACGCTCATCTTCTCTTCAGAGAAAAACCTGAAAGACTACGGCGATAAAATTTCGGGGGATAAGAAGTCGGTCATCGAAGCAGCGCTTGCCAAATTGAAAGAAGTTCATGCAGCCCGGAATGGGGCAGAGTTGGATACGGCGGTGAATGCCCTGAACGAGGCATGGAGCGCTGCCAGTGAAGAACTCTACAAGGCACAGTCCGAGGAAGCGGCGAATGCCCAAGGCAAGCCCGACGAACCAGAAATGGCCTCTAAAGATGCAGGTATGGAAGATGCCAACTTTACAGAAGTGAAATAAACACTTTTGTTCAGCTAATAATTAGTTTAGCTATAAAACGCCGGTGGAGGAAATCTTCCGGCGTTTTTTTTGCCCCGCCTTATACCCATTAGGAATTAAATGACTGTTTTCCCTGAACGCTTTCACACCTTTTGGGTGTTGAAAGGTTGAAAACGAGTAACCTATAAACAGTAATTTTCCCTAATTGGTATTAGGGGTC
>Ga0058865_1072705_pt1 | contig 12905 bp, 10 predicted proteins | sample TNRReaAnaerobRNA_2_FD_61085 | JGI IMG/M metagenome (GOLD analysis project Ga0058865, IMG submission 61085) | Wastewater treatment Type I Accumulibacter community from EBPR Bioreactor in Madison, WI, USA - TNR Reactor, Time C-32min-Anaerobic_ RNA... | ecosystem: Engineered > Bioreactor > EBPR >...
CTGTTAGGGACGTAAGGATTACGATCCTCGCCCCGACTCGCCGCTTCGATACCTTGCCGGAAGGCTTGGCGTAAGAGCGGAGCCAATTTTCTGGAAACGTCGATAGTGCTGCGCATAAGATGAATGGATGAACTACGCCAAATTTTGCGACTGTTGAAAGAACGATGTTGCTTATTTGACATCATTTTTATTGATTTTGCAACTTTGTTGCGTTGAGGCTATCCGCCTGCATCCGGTATAGGCTAGCGTAAAGGCCATTTTGGGCCAGCAATGCGGCGTGATGACCGATTTCGACGATGCAGCCCCGGTCGAGGACGACAATGCGGTCAGCGTTTTCAATCGTGGACAGGCGGTGAGCAATGACGAAAGCAGTACGGCCTTGCCGGAGGGTATCCAGCGCCTGCTGGACCCTGCGTTCGGACTGGGTGTCCAGCGCCGAGGTGGCTTCGTCGAGAATGAGAATCGGGGCATTTTTCAACAGGGCGCGGGCGATGGCGATGCGCTGGCGTTGGCCGCCGGACAGTCGTGCCCCGTTTTCACCGATCAATGTATGCAAGCCTTGGGGCAGTTCGCGAATAAAGTCCATGGCGTGGGCGTGTTCGGCGGCTTGAATGATCTGTGCTTCGGTGGCTGAAACCCCCGATCCGTAGGCGATGTTGGCGGCGATGGTGTCGTTGAACAGTACAATTTCCTGGCTGACATAGGCGATGTTGGCGCGCAGATCGGCCAGCCGCAGCTCCCGGATGGGGACGCCATCCAGCAAAATATCGCCGGATTCCGCTTCATAAAAGCGCGGCAGTAGGCCCATAAGCGTGGTTTTACCGCTGCCCGACGGACCCACCAGGGCGATGGTTTCCCCCGGGCGCACATCGAGATTAAGGCGCTGGATAATCTCTGCGCCTTCATCCCGGTAGCGGTGGGTGAGGTTTTGAAACTGAACCTGACCCCGGGCGCGACCGAGGGTTTTCGTGCCCCGATCCGGTTCCGGGGGCTCGTCCAGCAGGGCAAAGATGGTTTCTGCCCCGGCCAGGCCGCGTTGTAACTGTTCATTGACCTTGGTCAGGCGCTTGATCGGCGCCAACAGCATGGCCATTGCTCCGAACAGGGAAACGAAACCACCGACCGTAATCTGGTCAGCGGCGGATTGCAGAGAGGCGAAATAAATGACCGTACCCAGGGCGAGGACGGTCAGCAATTGCACCAGAGGTCCGCTGGCTTCGGAGGCGGCGACCAATTTCATGCTGAACTGGCGGACCCGGTTGTTGACGCGGTGGAAACGCTCTCGTTCGTGGGCTTGGCCGCCGAAGATTTTGATGACCTTGTGGCCCTGTAAGACTTCATCGATCACATGAGTCAGATCGCCCATCAGTTCCTGCAAATCCCGGCTCAGTCGCCGTAGCCGTCGGCTGACGGTGCGGACAATGAAGGCAATGCCGGGGACGATCAGGAACGCCATCAGCGATAATTGCCAGTTGAGATAGAGCATCCAGCCCAGCAGACCGACGACCGCCAGTCCGTCCTTAACTAAAGTGATCAGTGCTTGGGTGGTGGCGTTCATGACCTGAGTGACATCGTAGGTCAGGCGAGACAGCAAATTGCCGGCGGAGTGATCGTCGAAATAGCGGGTCGGCAAGGTGAGTAACCGATTGAACAGGGCGTTGCGCAGATCCATGACCACCCGGTGCGCGATCCAGTTCATCGCAACGGAACCGATGAAGCCGGTGACGCCGCGCACGATGAACACGGCCACCAGTAGGATAGGCATCAAGCGGATAGTGTGGGGGTCTTTTTCGACAAAGCTGCCGTCTAGCAACGGCTGGATCAGGGCTGGAATCATCGGCTCGGTCGCGGCGGCAGCGGCGGTGCCCAGCATCGACAAAATGAAGATGCGCATATGGGGCCGGACGTAGCTGAGCAGCCGGAAATAGAGGTCTTTGCTGTTCATTATGGAGAGCGCAGTTGGCAAGTAGCGAATATCCGGTTGCATCAGAAGTTGGCCCATGAGTGGGCTCATGCACTCATGCTAGCAAGTTTTTTCAGGTGGATGGCCCATGCGTACTCCCCGATTTTACCTTCCCGTTCCTCTAGCGACCGGCGCGACTGTGTCGCTGGATGATAACGCTTTCAACCACGCCGTGCGGGTCTTGCGGCTAGGGCTGAACGCGCCGCTGATCCTGTTCGATGGCCAGGGCCAGGCGTTTACTGCCGCGCTCACCGAGATGACTAAAAGGGCAGCGCGGGTGCGAGTGATGAATGCTTTACCCAGTGCGGCGGAATCACCATTGCGCGTGATCCTGGCACAGGGGATTTCACGCGGCGAGAAAATGGATTACACCCTCCAGAAAGCGGTCGAGTTGGGAGTTACGGTCATTCAGCCGCTCTTTACCGAGCGTAGCGAGGTGCGCCTGAGCGGCGAGCGGCTGGTACGGAAAATTCAGCACTGGCGGGGCATTGTCATCGGTGCTTGCGAGCAGTGCGGGCGTAATCAGTTGCCGAAATTGCGGGAGCCTTTGCTGCTCATGGATTGGCTGGGGGGGAGGGTGGAAGGAGCGGGCGTAAAATGGCTGCTCGATCCACTGGCGGAGCAGGGATTACGTGAATTGCAACCGCCATCCGGCGCGATCACGCTGCTCATTGGTGCTGAGGGTGGATGGAGTTCGGTGGAATTATCCAAGGCGCAAGAAGCGGGCTTTACCGGTATACGCCTGGGGCCGCGCATTCTGCGCACGGAAACGGCCAGCGTCGCAGCGCTGGCGGCGATTCAGGCGCTGTGGGGGGATTGCGGTTAGGTCGCGAATGGCTTCTTTTTCGAGGACTTGGGGTGAAAGGCGCGGAGGGCTGCGTTGATTTCGTCCAGATCAAAGTGTTCTGGATCGAATTCGCTACCCAGCCATTCCTTCATGTGCTGATATTCCGGGTGCTTGGGATTGCTTAGGATCTCGACCAGATCGTCATAGCCCCAGACGCCGCCGCAATCTTCGGGAGGACCGTTGCGTTTTCCCTTGATGCAAACGGGAACTTGAACCGTGTTGTCATGGGGAAGAATTTTCTCCAGCGTAATCTTATGTTGCCAGCTATCGCCGAAGTCATATTCGTACCTCAATGAATCTTTTTCCTGGTTAAGCAGTTGCGACAATCGATACCGGGCTTCGTCTTCGTATTCCAGTTCGCCGCCTAAATCATTAAATTGGGGACCGTAGCTGGCTCCATGGGCGGTGAATTGATGAAGGTGTTCGTTCATCCAACCCATCGTCTCCTGGAGAATCAGGTGAAAGATATCCAGTCGGACATTGGCGGAAACCAGGATGCGCCGCCAGATAGGCGGCTTTGTATCCATCAGAGTGATTTTTAGCTGGTAGATGGGGACAGGTGCTTGCATGGATTATTCCTCTCCGAGTTGGTCGCTGGGCAGGTCTGCATGAGCATCGCGGCTGGCGTTAAAGGTTAGCCGAACCTGGGCAATCGCCGCCAGACGTCTTTGCCGCAAGGCGTCGGCCAGCGCCAGCCCGGTTAATCCCTGTTCCACCAGGGGTCGCGCCTGAAGACTCGCTACTGCGGCGTGAACCTGGCGCATCAGCGTTGCCTGCGAATAATCGCGATCTTCCCGCCCCAATCGACCCCGGGCATCGGCCTCGCAGGCGATCAGAAACTGCTCGAAGCGCTGCGGCTTGCGCAGAGCGTCCAGTCCTTGCACGGTATTGAGCAGGGTTTTGGGGCGCAATTCCAGTGCCCGGTGGCAGTGCGTGTGGTAGCGAGCGGTTAATGCGCCTAGTTCCCGGTACATGTTGGGGACCCGCAAGCGTTGGCCCAGGGTCCGAACCAAATCAGCGCCGCGTTCCTCATGACCCAGATGGCGCGGCCATTCCTCGGGCGGAGTGGCCCCCTTGCCCAAATCGTGAACCAGCACGGCGAAGCGGGTGACCACATCGGCGTTCAGCCGCACCGCCTGGGTCAGCGCCAGCAGAGTATGCTGACCCGTATCGATTTCCGGATGGTGGGCCGGAGATTGCGGGACGCCGAACAGCCGGTCCAGTTCCGGGAAAATCCGCGCCAGCGCTCCGCACTCGCGCAGGGTTTCGATGAACTGGGTGGGTTGCGGTTCGCCCAGGGCGCGGACAGTTTCCGCCCAGACCCGTTCCGCCACCAGATGATCGACTTCACCGCTGGCGACCATGCGCCGCATCAAATCCAGCGTTTCCGGCGCAATGCGGAAACCCCAGGGCGCGTAGCGGGCGCTGAAGCGGGCCACGCGGAGAATGCGTACCGGGTCTTCGGCGAAGGCGGGCGAGACATGGCGCAGCCAGCGGGCTTCAAGATCGCGGGCGCCGTGATAAGGATCAATCAACCGCCCTTCCGGGTCGCGCGCCATGGCGTTGATGGTCAGGTCGCGGCGGCGCAGATCTTCTTCCAGGGTCACGTCCGGCGCGGCGTAGACGGTGAAGCCGTGATAACCGGGCGCGGTTTTGCGTTCAGTGCGGGCGAGGGCGTATTCCTCATGGGTTTCCGGGTGCAGGAACACCGGAAAATCCTTGCCGACCGGGCGGAAGTCACGCGCCAGCAGGTCATTTGGGGTTGCGCCCACGACCACCCAGTCGCGTTCCGTCACTGGCCGGCCCAGCAGGCTGTCGCGCACTGCGCCGCCAACAAGATAGAGTTCCATGGGATGTGCGCTCATCAATCAGGTTTTACAGTGAGGATGAAATCATTGCCGGGAGTTGTCAGCGTACAATCCATACTGACCCATGAACATTAGACGGCTGACCAGCGATAGACGAAATGTTTTGGAAAATTTTAACCATCAGCCTCGCACTGACCCTGTCCGGTTGCACCGAGCTGGCCTATTACCGGCAAGCGGCGGCAGGACAGTGGGCTTTATGGCAGGCTCGTCAGCCTGTGGCGGAAGTGGCGGCTGATCCGGCGACCTCCGCAGCGTTGCGTCAGCGGTTGGAAATCGCGCAGGCGATCCGTGCGTTCGCCAGTGCCGAACTGGGGTTGCCGGATAACGGCAGCTATCAACATTATGCCGATCTACAGCGGCCCTGGGTGGTAAAAAATGTATTCGCCGCGCCGGAGTTAAGCTTGGAGCCGCGCCAGTGGTGTTTCTTGGTCGTCGGTTGCCTCAGTTATCGCGGCTATTTTAATCCTGAAGCCGCTCAGCAACTCGCCGAGGCGTTACAGGCCAGCGGCGATGATACCTATGTCGCCGATATTTCCGCCTATTCGACGCTGGGCTGGTTTGACGATCCGTTGCTCAATACCTTCATTTACTGGCCGGACGGGCGACTGGCGGAATTGATTTTCCATGAACTGGCCCACCAGCAACTCTACATTGCTCACGATACCGCGCTCAATGAGGCTTACGCGACCGCTGTGGGTCAATTGGGTGCAGAGCGCTGGTTGGAGCGACAGGGTAGCGCCCGCGCCCGGGAGGAGTATGTCGTTGATGTGCAGCGGCGCGAGCAGTTTTTGCAGTTGACTGCGGAAGCCCGCGAGCAGTTGGCAAGTGTCTACGCTTCTCCTTGGAGCGAGACGGAGAAACGGGCGGGCAAGCAACGCATTTTTACGGAACTGCGGGAGCGTTATCAGGCCCTCAAGCAGCGTTGGGGTGGTTATGCCGGTTATGATCGTTGGTTTGCACACGATTTGAACAACGCTAAATTATCGGGTGTTAGCACCTATCACCGGCAGGTTCCGGCGTTTCTAGCGCTGTTTGAGCGGGGAGGGCGGGATTTCGCCGCATTCCACCGGGCGGTGGAGGCTATAGGCCGATTGCCGCCAGCAGAGCGGGCGATGTGGCTGCGGCAATTGCGCGATTCACAGGACCTTTGTTCCGAACAGTTCTTAGCCCGTAGTGGCCGTCCTGAAAGTTAAAAAAACGAATTCGCAAAAACCAAATTTAGTAAACGATTACAATCCGTTTCATGCACTGAAAAGTATTTCTATACATGATCATAGTTTTTTTAATTAGCCCTGTTGACAATCATTTTGTAATCGATTACAAATAAAGCCGATAAAGTTGCGGTAACAACCGCTCAATATCAGAAAAAAATCAGAGAAAACGATTAAATAATTAGCCCCATCCAGGCTTACCCCTTGAGGATTTTGCACCATGAACCCTAGCTTGCGCTCCCTGATTGCCCTGACCGCCTTAGTTGCCCCTTTCACTGCTCACGCCGATACGATTCTGTACGGCGAAGCCAAAGTGTCGGTGGATTACATTGACAACACCCGCGACCCCGATCCTTACTGGGATGTGGTCAACAACGGTTCCAAGCTGGGGATCAAAGGCAGCGAGGATTTGGGGGGCGGCTTGAGCGCTTTCTATCAGTACGATTTCAGCGTGGACATGACCGAGGGAGGCAATTTCTCGGGACTCAACCAGAAATTCGTTGGCCTTGCCGGAGGATTCGGCGCGGTGACCCTGGGCACCCAGGACACTCCGTACTGGAAGATCCTCAACATCACCGATATTTTCAACAGCTCCAAGATGTTCGATGGCACAGTCTATCTGGGCGGATCGATGACTCCGGAAACCGACGACAACGGTGCCCTAGGCACTCTGGCCAACAGCATCGACTACCAGACGCCGAACTTCGCTGGCTTCAGCGCCGAGGCTCTACTGGTGCTGGACGGTCGGATCAACGATTCGCAGGGGTTCTCGGACAGTGTCGACATCTGGAACATCAACCTCAAGTACAGCCAGGGGCCGTACTTTGCCGGTCTGACTTACGTCAAGATGGAAGGCAACAGCAACGTGGACATCGGCCAAAATCGGATCATGGATTTCGACATGGAAAACTGGGGCCTCGGGCTGGGCTACAAAACCAACCAGTGGCTGGTGGTTGCGATCTACGAGCAGGGCGACCTCGCCGATGTGAACATGGAACGCAAAATCCGCGTGAACGGCGTACCGCTCGTCACCGGCGATGATGCCCAAAGCTGGCTGCTGGTCGGCCAGTACGCCTTCGGCAACAACGTGGTCCGGGCCGCCTACGGCCAGATGGATACCGGCATCGACGGCGAGGACACCATCGACAATTATCGGCTTGGTTACCAGTATAACTTCAGCAAGCGGACCCTGCTGTGGGCTGAATACCTCGGCCGCAACGCTGACACTCCTCTCTACGGCGACCAGAACGTGGTGTCCATTGGCACCAAGATCTTGTTCTGATTCGACGGCGGGGATCGAGGCCGAAAAAACGGGCGCTGCCCGCAATCGATCTCTGTCCCCATCTTTCTCCACCGCTCTCAAAACCCCACTCTGCCGAAGAGCGAACCTCATGAGCAAAGCGTCCTCAGCCGTCATGCCAGGATGAAGTATGTCTGCGCGAACTGTGCCGCTTCGCTAACGCGGTCGGGGCGCTCGCGACCCTGGAGTAGAGCGCGATTCGGCGTTGCCCGACTGAAAGCGGGTGCGGGATTTCCTACGCTACCAATAAATATCGATCCATGGAAAGTCCAGGGGAGGGTCTATAATCAAAGCATCCAAGCAATCAAGAGCCTTATCCGTTAGACAAAAAAAGCTGGCTAGCCGTTTGTGGCTACTACCGAACAATCAAGTGTTGCAAAACGCCCGCGATTCCCGGCCTCTTGTTTTTGTGACATAGCGCCGTGTTATCATTCCGTAGGAGAATTATATGACTCAAAAAGCTCTTAAAAATTTATTCGCTGTGTCCGCCATGGTGGCGTTGACCTGGGGTAATAATGCGTTTGGCGCCGATAAAGTCAAAGTCTGTTTTCTATTAAAAACCATGCAGGAAGAACGCTACCAGCATGACAAAGCTGACTTTACGGCGAAGGCACAATCCCTGGGCGCTGAAGTTGTCTTTGATTCGGCGAACAATGACGAACAGGCGCAATTGGCCAAGCTTGAAAACATGCTGGCTAAAGGTTGCAAGGTGATCGTGCTGCAACCAGTGAACACCGGGACGGCGGGTAAAATGGTCAAGACGGCCAACGAAGAAGGTGTGAAAATCGTCGGCTACGACTCAATGTTAGTTAACGGCCCACTCGATATCATGGTGATGCAGGATAGCTGGGCGGTCGGCAAGCTCCAGGGTGAGGCCATGTTGAACTGGTTCCAGAAACATAAGGGTAAAATCGAAGGCAACGTAGCGCTGATCATGGGGCAGCCGGGCGATTCTAATGCGGTGGCCATGAGCAGTGGTGCGCTGGAACTCATCAAGAAAAACCCTGGCTTGAAGCTGGTGGTGGAACAATCCCATGAAGGCTGGTCCACCGACAAGGCAATGGCAACGACGGAAAATGCCTTGACCAAATACAAGAACCAGGTCGATGCGTTCATTTGCAACAACAGCGGCATGGCCCGAGGCGTGATTGCGGCGCTTGACGCGCAGGGACTCGCTAGTACCGACAAGGTATTCGTGGCCGGTTCTGATGCTGACCTGTCCAACATCCAGTATGTGGCGCAAGGCAAGCAAACCGTCGAAATTTGGAAAAAGGTCAAGCCTCTTGCCGAAACGGCTGCGGAAATCGCGGTTAAATTGGCCCAGAATCCTGATAAGAAGCCCGCTGATCTCGTCAAAATCGATAAAACGGTTAATAATGGTGCGGTCGATGTCCCGACCGTGGTCACTGAGATTGTGTCGATCACCAAGGATAACCTGGATTCCAGCATTATTGCCGAAAAGCTCTATACCAAGGAGCAGGTCTATGGCAAGCAATAAGACCTGACTGGTGATTTTGATCGAGCCGCCTCGCGCAACGTAAGGAGGCCGGCCAATGCCCACCTGCCTGATAAATCTGGAGGTGGGCTTTTTTATTGAAATTTTCTTGAACGAAAAAAAGGACGGTGAGTTGAATGGGCGAAATCGTCTTGGAAATGAAAAATATCGTCAAGGACTTTCCCGGAGTACGCGCCTTGGATCAGGTCAATTTCGAGGCCCGATCAGGAGAAGTCTTAGCGTTAATGGGCGAGAACGGCGCGGGTAAATCGACGCTGATGAAAGTCCTGAGCGGAGTCTGGCCTTATCCTTCTTACGAGGGAGATATTTATCTTCGAGGAGAATTAAAGCGGTTTTACAACACTAAGGAGGCGGAGGCGTCGGGTGTGGCAATCATCTATCAGGAATTGAACCTGATCCCGGAATTGACCGTCGCCGAGAATATTTTTCTCGATCGCCAAATCACCAATGCATTTGGCATGATCAACTGGAGCCGGCTGTTTGCGGAGACACAACGCTTGCTGGATGAATTGAACATCCAGGATTTCAAACCGACCGATAAGGTCAGGGATTTGACGGTAGGGAAGCAGCAAATGGTGGAAATTGCCAAGGCCTTGTCCAAGAAAGCCGATGTGCTGGTATTCGACGAGCCCACCTCCGCCCTGACCGATAAGGAAGTTGCGGCGCTGTTCGAAATCATCCGAAAGTTGAAGCGCCAAGGCGTGTGCATGTCTTACATCTCACACAAGATGGACGAACTCCAGCAAATTGCGGATCGTGTCGTGGTGTTGCGGGATGGCCGAACCATCGGTGAAGTGACGCCCATGGCCGAGATCACGCTGGACCAACTGATCAGCCGCATGGTCGGGCGCGATGTCAAGGATATGTTTCCCAAGGGGAAGTGCCAACGCGGCGAAAAGGTTCTGGAAGTCAGGAATTTTGAAATCGACAACCCGGACCTGCCCGGCCAGAAGAAAGTCAAAAATGCGTCGTTCTGTGCGTATCAAGGTGAAATTCTTGGTTTTTCCGGACTAATGGGGTCGGGGCGAACCGAGTTGGTCTCGGGTATTTTTGGTGCGCCGCCGGGGCCAGCCCGAGGCGAAATCTATCTGCATAACCAACCGGTGCATTTCCGTTCTCCTCACGACGCTATTGAAAAGGGCATTGGCCTGGTGACTGAGGACCGCAAGCGTATCGGCCTGATCCTGGGACAAAGCATCATCCAGAATATGATGATCAGTTCGCTGGAGACCGTCACTAATCTGCTGGGAATCATCAATGAGGCCAAGGAGCGGAGTCTAGCCCAAGATTATGTAAAGCGGCTGGCGATCAAGACGCCAGGACTGGACGTGAACATTGATACCCTGAGCGGTGGCAACCAGCAAAAGGTGATTTTAGCCAAATGGCTCAACACCAAACCGACTGTCCTGATTCTCGACGAACCCACGCGCGGCATCGATGTGGGTGCGAAAGTCGAAATTTATAACCTGTTAAATAAGCTAGTTGAAGATGGAGTGACAGTGATCATTATTTCCTCTGAACTCCCAGAAGTCATGGGGATCAGCGACCGCATCTTGGTGATGTGCGAAGGGGAAATTGTCGCAGAATTGGCGCGTAACGAAGCGACTAAAGAATTGATTATGGCATACGCCACTGGCAGCCGGAAAAAAGGGGGATAATGACATGGCAAATATGACGCCAAACAGTGAGCAGGCGATGGGTTTTCTACATAGCGAGGGCATGCGTACCTTTTTTAAATTTTTGAAAGAAAATGGAACATTGGTCGCTTTAGTCGTATTGATGATCATCTTCAGCTTCTGGGATGATGCCTTTTTAACACCGAGAAACCTGACCAATCTAGCCCGGCAAACAACTATTGTCGGTATTATTGCGGTTGGCATGACCCTAGTTATTATTATTAACGGCATCGATTTGTCGGTGGGTTCAATTGTTGGATTATCCGCAATTGTTGTGACTCTCCTGATGCAATCGGGTGTCAATGTCTGGGCGGCGATTCTGATCACCTTATTTCTGACTGGCTTCCTGGTTGGGCTTTGGAACGGTTTCTGGATCGCGCATTATAATATTCCGCCTTTTATTATTACCTTGGGTATGATGACAATTGCCCGAGGTGTGGCCCTGACCCTTTCCAATGGTGGTTCTGTACCTGTGACCGATCTGGCCTTCGGCGAGATCGGCGGTGGCTTTTTCTCTGTGACGATTTCCACCGGCATCATTTTGGTGATTGTTGGCTTCCTGCTCTTCTCGCAATTTCGCGATATCAAACAGAAACAGCAATACGGCGTCGCAGTCAAACGGCAGGAGGTTATTACCACAGCAGTAGTCACCTTGTTGGCAGGTGGACTCTCCCTCTATGCCTTCGCTTATCGTGGCATACCCTATCCGGTCGTGATTTTTGCAGTTATCGCGTTTATCGGGATTTTCACACTCCAGCATACCAAATTCGGACGCAGAATTTACGCCATGGGGGGTAATGAGGAAGCGGCACGGCTGTCTGGAATCAGTATTTACCGGATGAAGATCAGTATTTATTGCATCATTACCACGTTGGCGGCTTTGGCAGGCATTATTCTGGCGTCGCGGTTGAATGGCGCTTCCCCGAATTTGGGCAATATGTTCGAGCTTGACGCGATTTCGGCGGTGATTATCGGTGGAACCAGTTTCTCTGGCGGTGTAGGCACAATCCTGGGTACAGTGATTGGAGCATTCATCATCAGTGTGCTGAATAATGGCATGAGTCTGCTGGAGGTGCCCACGTTCTACCAGCTCATTATTAAGGGACTCATCATCATCCTGGCGGTATGGTTTGATGTGTTAAGCAAGAAGAAGCGGGGGTAAGCATTGATCGAGGGGTAAGTAGTGAATACAGGCTCGGCCATCAAACGGGGGTCGTCAATTTTACCCAAGGGATACCACGAACATGTCAAAGCCATTTTTTATAAAGCCAAACTGGTTTTTTTTCTTAGCCCAAGCCATCGGATTGATCGTTTTGATCATGGCGTCGCCGATCTTCCAGCCTGTTGCCGTGGCGGAGCATGCGGTGAAAATTGGCTTTTTGCTCAGTACCATGCAGGAAGATCGGTATCAAACCGACAAGGCCGGGTTTATCGCTCATGCCGAGTCACTGGGTGCAAAAGTCATGTTCGACGCTAGCGGTAACAACGAACTGACGCAACTACAGCAATTTGAGCAAATGCTGGAGGAAGGGTGTCAGGTGATCGTGCTGCAGCCGGTCAACACCGGCACAGCCGGCGCACTGGTGCGCCTAGCGAACAAAAAAGGGGTCAAGGTGATTGGTTATGACCGACTGCTGACCAATGGCCCCTTGGACGCCATGGTGATGCAGGATAGCTGGGCAGTCGGCCAATTGCAGGGAGAGGCGATGGTGCAATGGTTCCGGGAGAAACGCGGGAAGGTGGAAGGCAGTGTGGCGCTGATTATGGGGCAACCGGGCGATTCCAATGCAGCAGCTATGAGCCAGGGCGTTCTGGAAGCGGTGCAAAGGAATCCCGGGCTCAAGCTGGTTGCGCAAATATCGCATGTGGACTGGTCGCCGGACCGCGCTGCCGAAACTGCTAGCAACTTGCTATTGAAACATAATAACCGGATTGACGCTTTTGCCTGTAACAACAGTGGACTGGCCAGTGGAGTCATTGCGGTGCTGGATCTGGAAAAGCTGGCGGATGCGGAAAAAGTTTTTGTCGCCGGATCAGACGCCGATTTAAAGAATGTTCAATACATTGCTCAGGCCAAGCAGACCGTCGAAATCTGGAAGAAGATTCAGCCACTGGCGATTAAGGCGGCTGAAATCGCGGTGCAAATTGCCCGGTATCCCGATAAGTCAGTTTTGGATATCGCTAGGGGAGCAAGTCAGGAAGGCGTGCGATTTACCACGACTGATAATGGCTTCGCTCAGGTTCCAACCGTGATTACGCCCGTGGTTCTGATTAACAGAGGCAATATCGATAGTACCCTGATTGCCGAGCAAGTTTTTACTCGGGAGCAAGTTTATGGCGAGAGGAAATAATCTTGAGACCTTGAATCAGTTCACGGTTGGTGGCGACCAGCGCTTGTAATTTTTGGGGGTAGTCGTTCACTCCCCCGGTTGGGGCAGAGGAGCGAGGGGCCGTCCAGCCCGGCGGTCCGCGATAGCGCGTTCTCAGCAATTCCCGGCGTATTGATTTGCAAGGACTTTTTTCT
>Ga0058865_1040665_pt1 | contig 12802 bp, 6 predicted proteins | sample TNRReaAnaerobRNA_2_FD_61085 | JGI IMG/M metagenome (GOLD analysis project Ga0058865, IMG submission 61085) | Wastewater treatment Type I Accumulibacter community from EBPR Bioreactor in Madison, WI, USA - TNR Reactor, Time C-32min-Anaerobic_ RNA... | ecosystem: Engineered > Bioreactor > EBPR >...
AAAAAAGCGATTGTTGCAGAAGTCAACGAAGCTGCGTCTCGTGCTTTGTCCGCTGTAATTGCTGACTACCGTGGTCTTACCGTCGCGCAGATGACGACGCTCAGAAAAGCGGCTCGCGATCAGCGCGTGTATGTACGAGTCGTACGTAACACGTTAGCTAAAATCGCTGTTCGTGGCACTGAGTTTGAATGTCTGTCTGATTCTCTGGTAGGCCCCACTATTTTGGCATTCTCTTTGGACGATCCGGGCGCTGCCGCTCGTTTACTCAAAGGATACGCCAAAGATTTTGAGAAGTTGGACGTCAAAGGTTTGGCTGTGGGTGGCGTAGCTTATCCCGCAACTGAAATCGACAGACTCGCCAGCCTCCCAACTCGTCAGCAAGCGCTTGGAATTTTGGCGGGTGTGTTGCAAGCTCCGGTTTCGAAGTTCGCACGTACCATCAACGAAGTTCCTACCAAAATCGCACGCGTTATTGCAGCGGTCAAAGACCAGAAAGCAGCCTAACTGCATCCCAGAAAATTTTTTATCTAATGATTGGAGATATAAATCATGGCACTGTCTAAAGACGACATTTTGAACGCCATCGCCGAAATGTCAGTGATGGATCTGGTTGAGCTTATTTCAGCCATTGAAGATAAATTTGGCGTTACTGCAGCTGCTCCCGTTGCTGTTGCTGCCGGTCCAGCCGCAGCTGCTGCTCCTGTTGAAGAGCAAACTGAGTTCAACGTTGTTATGACTAGCTTCGGCGAAAACAAGGTTAACGTTATCAAAGTTATCCGCGCAATCACCGGTCTTGGCCTGAAAGAAGCCAAAGACATGGTTGAAGGCGTACCTGCAATGGTTAAGGAAGCCGTCAGCAAGAAAGATGCTGAAGATATCAAGAAGCAGTTGGAAGAAGCCGGCGCCAAAGTTGACGTCAAGTAATTGGTGTTTGTTTGAGCAAAAAGTTGCTTCCGTAGCGATTTGGGCTGGTGGTGTTGCCACCGGCCCTTTTCCGTTTATCTTTGATCGAGTTCTGATCCGATCAAAACAAAGAATTTACGGTTATTCTCGAGTTTAGACCAACCGGGAAAGCCAGAATAGAAAGCGTGAAGAGCGCTGATAGCCGGTATAACAACACTGAGGATTTCAGATGGCATATTCTTTCACTGAAAAGAAGCGGATCCGGAAGGCCTTTGGTCAGCTCACTGATGCGATGGAGGTGCCTTACCTTCTCGCGATACAGCTCGACTCATACAAAAAGTTCCTTCAACAAGACAAGGGAGCTTCAGGCCGCGGAGACGACGGACTGCAAGCAGCCTTCAAGTCTGTTTTCCCAATCACCAGCTATTCAGGTAACGCGGCACTTGAATTCGTTGAATATGTGCTTGGCGAACCGGTATTCGATGTCAAAGAATGTCAAATGCGTGGTGCTACCTATTCAGCGCCTCTTCGCGTCAAGCTAAGACTGATCATTTACGATAAAGAATCAGCAAATAAAGCGATCAAGGACATCAAAGAGCAAGAAGTCTATATGGGCGAAATCCCATTGATGACAGACACTGGTACCTTTGTTATCAACGGTACTGAGCGTGTCATAGTGTCCCAGTTACATCGCTCGCCTGGTGTGTTCTTTGATCACGATCGTGGTAAAACCCACTCATCTGGAAAGCTGCTGTATTCAGCACGAATAATTCCTTACCGTGGCTCTTGGTTAGATTTTGAGTTTGATCCAAAAGACTTGGTGTACGTTCGTATTGACCGTCGAAGAAAGCTCCCTGCAACGGTTCTGTTGCGCGCACTTGCGTATGATGCGGAAGAAATCCTTTCCATGTTCTTCGAGACCAACAAAGTTCTCGTGGAAAATGCTGAATTCCAGCTTGAATTGATCCCTGAACGCCTGCGTGGTGAAACTGCTTTGTTTGATATCAAAGCCGGCGATGCTGTTGTGGTTGAAACTGGACGTCGTATCACCGCTCGTCATATCAAGCAGTTGGAAAAAGCGAACCTAAAGTCACTGCAAGTTCCGCGCGAATACTTTGTAGGCAAAATAGTCGCTAAGAACGTTGTCGATTTGTCGACGGGTGAACTTGTTTGCCCATGTAACACGGAAGTGACGGAAGATCTCCTCAATAAATTTGTAAAAGCTGGCATTAAGTCGTTTGAAACGTTGTATACCAATGAGATCGACCGCGGTCCATTCGTGTCCGACACGTTGAGAGTTGACCAAACCTCCAGTCAGATTGAGGCGCTTGTTGAAATATACAGAATGATGCGCCCAGGTGAGCCACCTACCAAGGAGGCTGCCGAGGGATTGTTCAAAAATCTGTTTTTCTCTGCTGAACGCTATGATCTCTCTGCCGTAGGCAGAATGAAGTTCAATCGCCGGTTGGGCAGAAAAGAAATTGTCGGCGAAGGTACGCTTTCAAAAGACGATATCGTTTCTGTTCTCAGAATGCTTATTGCTATTCGTAACGGCCAAGGTGTGGTTGACGACATCGATCATCTGGGTAACAGACGTGTGCGGTCTGTGGGTGAGATGGCTGAAAACCAGTTCCGCGTTGGTTTGGTGCGCGTTGAGCGTGCAGTCAAAGAGCGTCTGAGCCTTGCAGAAAGCGAGGGTTTGATGCCGCAGGATCTGATCAACGCCAAACCCGTTGCAGCCGCTATCAAAGAGTTTTTTGGTTCCAGCCAGCTGTCTCAGTTCATGGATCAAAACAATCCGCTTTCTGAGATTACCCACAAGCGCCGCGTTTCTGCACTTGGCCCCGGTGGTTTGACGAGAGAGCGCGCGGGCTTCGAGGTACGTGACGTTCACCCGACGCACTACGGAAGACTGTGTCCAATCGAAACGCCTGAAGGTCCAAACATCGGTCTGATCAACTCGCTCGCAGCATTTGCTCGTACCAATGATTATGGTTTCCTTGAAAGTCCGTACAGAAAGGTTATTAACGGCAAGGTCACCGATGATGTCGCATACCTTTCCGCCATTGAAGAATCGGAATATGTTGTCGCGCAAGCCAGTGCGGAAACGGATGAAGAGAACAATCTGGTTGAAGATCTGGTACCTGTTCGACACAAGAACGAATTTACTCTGACCACTACCGAAAACGTCGAGTACATGGACGTTTCGCCACGCCAGGTGGTATCGGTGGCTGCGTCATTGATTCCGTTCCTTGAGCACGATGACGCGAACCGCGCACTCATGGGTTCAAACATGCAACGTCAAGCAGTACCGACGTTGCGTGCTGACAAGCCATTGGTGGGCACCGGCATGGAAGGCATCGTTGCCAGAGATTCCGGTGTTTGCGTTGTTGCAAAACGAGGTGGTGTGGTTGATCGCGTCGATGCGTCTCGTATCGTTGTAAGAGTTAACGAGAAAGAAATCACCGAAGGTGAAGCCGGTGTCGACATTTACAATTTGACCAAATTTACGCGGTCAAACCAAAACACGTGTATCAACCAAAAGCCGCTTGTGCGCATAGGTGATTTGATTGCGCATGGGGATGTACTGGCTGATGGCCCGTCTGTCGATATGGGTGAACTGGCGCTGGGCCAGAACATGCGTGTCGCGTTCATGCCTTGGAATGGATACAACTTCGAAGATTCGATCCTGTTGTCCGAGCGCGTAGTTCAGGAAGATCGTTTCACTACGATCCACATCCAAGAACTGACTTGCGTTGCTCGTGATACGAAATTGGGGCCTGAAGAAATCACTGCCGATATTCCCAACGTCAGCGAATCAGCGTTGGCCAAGCTTGATGAATCGGGCGTTGTGCATATTGGTGCTGAAGTTGGTCCCGGCGATATTCTGGTAGGTAAGGTCACTCCGAAAGGCGAAACCCAACTCACTCCAGAAGAAAAGCTGTTACGCGCGATCTTTGGTGAAAAAGCTTCGGATGTAAAAGACACATCACTGCGCGTGCCTTCAGGCACCAAAGGGACAGTCATCGACGTTCAGGTATTTACTCGTGATGGCGTTGAGAAAGATCAGCGTGCCATTCAAATCGAGAATGCCGAGATCGAGAAATATCGTAAAGACTTGAACGACGAGTTTCGCATCATTCAGATGGCGACGGCGCAACGTCTGCGTAAAGCGCTCATTGGTCGCAAGGTCAATGGCGGTGCAAACCTGAAGCGCGGCGACACCCTCACCGACGAGTTGCTTGACTCTTTGGAAGTTGGCGCATGGTTCGAACTGCGTTTGTCAGATGATGATGCGTCGGAAACCCTGGAGAGAGCAAAGGAATACCTGGATACAATCCGTTCTGAGCAAGAGCACAAGCTTGCCAACAAGAAGCGTAAGATTGCCAGTGGTGATGACCTTGCTCATGGTGTGCTCAAAATCGTCAAGGTTTACCTCGCCATCAAGCGTCGTGTACAGCCAGGTGACAAAATGGCGGGTAGACACGGTAACAAAGGTGTTATCTCGGTCATCATGCCAGTGGAAGACATGCCTTATGACGCACACGGTGAACCGGTTGATCTCGTACTGAACCCGCTTGGCGTTCCATCGCGTATGAACGTGGGTCAGATTCTTGAGACGCATTTAGGGCTCGCTGCTAGAGGCTTGGGTATGCGCATTAATCAAATGCTGGAAGAGCAACGCGAAATTGCGGAGCTTCGCCAGTTCATTGATCGCGTATATAACGGCGTGGGTGAAAAGCGTGAAGACATCGCTAGCTTTAGCGACGATGAAGTCAGAACGCTTGCGCACAACCTGAGAAAAGGTGTCCCGATGGCGACGCTGGTGTTCGATGGTGCCAAGGAGCAGGAAATCAAAGAAATGCTGCGTTTGGGTGGACAACCTGAAAGCGGCCAGATGACGCTGTTCGACGGTCGTACCGGTGAGAAATTCGACTGCCCGGTAACGGTTGGCTACATGTACATGCTCAAGTTGAACCACTTGGTTGACGACAAGATGCACGCACGCTCCACGGGCTCGTACAGCCTTGTGACGCAACAACCTTTGGGTGGTAAAGCGCAATTTGGTGGTCAACGTTTTGGGGAGATGGAAGTGTGGGCACTGGAAGCATACGGTGCAGCATACACCCTCCAGGAAATGCTCACGATCAAGTCAGACGATGTTAATGGGCGTACCCGCGTCTATAAGAATATTGTCGACGGAGACCATCGTATGGAGCCAGGCATGCCTGAGTCGTTCAATGTTCTTGTGAAGGAAATCCGTTCATTGGGTATCGATATAGAACTCGAGCAAGAATAAAAGTTATTGCGACAGCCACAGAGTTAATGCCCAAGGTTCCTTTTTGGAGGATCATAAGTGAAAGATTTGCTTAATCTGCTTAAACAGCATGGCCAGGATACTGAGTTCGACCGTATCAGAATTGGTCTGGCGTCACCTGAGATGGTGCGTTCATGGTCATTTGGCGAAGTAAAAAAGCCGGAAACCATTAACTACCGTACATTCAAACCAGAAAGAGATGGTTTGTTCTGTGCGCGTATTTTTGGTCCCATCAAGGACTATGAGTGCCTTTGTGGTAAGTATAAACGCCTCAAGCATCGTGGTGTTATCTGCGAAAAATGCGGCGTTGAAGTAACGCTTGCCAAAGTTCGTCGTGATCGCATGGGTCATATTGAGCTGGCGAGTCCGGTTGCCCATATTTGGTTTTTGAAGTCGCTGCCGTCACGTATCGGTATGTTGTTGGATATGACTCTGCGTGATATCGAGCGTGTGCTGTATTTCGAATCATTTGTCGTAGTTGAGCCGGGAACTACCCCGCTCGAGCGCGGGCAAATGATGTCTGACGAACAGTACTATGAAGCGCTTGAGCAATATGGCGACGAATTCGAAGCCATGATGGGAGCGGAGGCGATCCACCGTCTGTTGTCTGATATGGATCTCGATCTTGAAGTCAAACAGTTGCGTGAAGAGCTGCCAAGCGTCACCTCTGAGACCAAGATTAAAAAGATCACCAAGCGCCTCAAACTCATGGAATCTTTCCTTGAATCAGGCAATAAGCCGGAGTGGATGATTCTCACCGTGTTGCCGGTGCTGCCGCCGGATTTGCGTCCGTTGGTTCCACTAGACGGCGGTCGTTTCGCGACGTCGGATCTTAACGATCTATATCGTCGTGTCATCAACCGTAACAACCGTCTGAAGCGTCTGCTTGATCTGAATGCGCCGGACATCATTGTCAGAAACGAAAAGCGCATGCTTCAGGAAGCTGTCGATGCTTTGCTCGATAACGGCCGTCGCGGACGTGCCATTACTGGCAGCAACAAGCGTCCCCTGAAATCTTTGGCAGACATGATCAAAGGTAAGCAAGGTCGTTTCCGTCAAAACCTGCTCGGCAAGCGCGTCGACTATTCTGGCCGTTCGGTTATCGTGGTAGGCCCGACACTGAAACTGCACCAGTGTGGTTTACCAAAGAAAATGGCGCTTGAGCTGTTCAAGCCGTTTATTTTCTCGAAACTGGAAGCTCGTGGTCTTGCCACCACCATCAAAGCTGCCAAGAAGATGGTAGAACGCGAAACGCCGGAAGTATGGGACATCCTCGCCGAGGTTATCCGTGAACACCCAGTGTTGTTGAATCGTGCGCCAACCTTGCACCGTTTGGGTATTCAAGCATTTGAACCCACGCTGATCGAAGGTAAAGCGATTCAGCTGCACCCCTTGGTGTGCGTTGCTTATAACGCCGACTTTGACGGTGACCAGATGGCCGTACACGTGCCTCTGACCATCGAGGCGCAGTTGGAAGCCCGTGCACTGATGATGTCCACGAACAATATTTTGTCGCCAGCAAACGGCGAGCCAATTATTGTTCCAACGCAAGACGTTGTTCTCGGTCTGTACTACATCACGCGTGAAAAAATTAACGCTCGCGGTGAAGGGATGATTTTTGCTGATACAGCTGAAGTTCATCGTGCGCTGCTCAACAAGGTCATTACAGTACATACCCGCATCAAAGTAAAACTTACTGAATGGGTAAAAGCAGAGGATGGTTCTGTAAGCGAAAGAACCTTCCTCGCAAACAGTACCGCTGGACGCATACTGTTGTGGGATGTAGTACCGAAAGGTCTGCCGTTCGAAGTTGTTGACATGCCGATGACAAAAAAAGCCGTCTCTGGCCTGATCAACACTTGCTATCGTCGCCTGGGCCTCAAGGCCACCGTTATATTTGCTGACCAACTTATGTACCTGGGCTTCCAACAAGCCACGTTGTCAGGGTCGTCGATTGGTATTGAAGATATGGTGATCCCTGACGCCAAAGCACGCATCATTTCGGAAGCGGAAGACGAAGTCCGTGAAATCGAAGATCAGTTTGCGTCCGGCTTGGTAACCCAGGGTGAACGTTACAACAAGGTCATCGACATCTGGTCGCGTACCAACGAACTCGTTGCAAAAGCGATGATGGAAGGGCTGTCCAAAGAGACCGTCAAAGATAAGTCTGGCAAGGATGTTGAGCAGAAGTCGTTCAACCCTATCTTTATGATGGCGGATTCGGGCGCGAGGGGTTCGCAAGCCCAGATCAGACAGTTGGCCGGTATGCGTGGTCTGATGGCGAAACCCGATGGCTCCATCATCGAGCAGCCCATCACCGCGAACTTCCGCGAAGGCTTGAACGTACTCCAGTACTTCATTTCAACGCACGGTGCTCGTAAAGGCTTGGCGGATACCGCACTTAAGACCGCTAACTCTGGATATCTCACCAGACGTCTGGTGGACGTTGCACAGGACTTGGTCGTTAACGAAGAAGACTGCGGCACTACTCAAGGCTTGAACATGACCCCGCTAATCGAAGGCGGTGACGTGGTTGAACCTTTGGGTGAGCGCGTCCTGGGTCGTGTCGTAGCGGTCGACGTGGTTAAGCCCGGAAGCAAAGAAGTCATAGTTCCGGCCGGAACCATGCTTGATGAGCGCTGGGTTGAAAAACTGGAATTGATGGGCATTGATGAAGTGCTTTGCCGTTCACCCATCGCATGCGAAACGCGATACGGCGTATGTCGCAAGTGCTACGGTCGTGACCTCGCACGTGGTCACCTGGTCAACATTGGTGAAGCGGTCGGCGTTATTGCAGCGCAGTCTATCGGTGAACCCGGTACTCAGCTCACCATGCGTACGTTCCACATCGGTGGTGCGGCATCGAGAAGCTCGGCAGTCAGCAACATCCAGGTGAAGAGCGAAGGTGATGTTCGCTTCCACAACTTTAAGTTTGTAAAGCAAGCGTCTGGCAAGTTGGTTGCGGTGACTCGTTCTGGTGAGCTCGCAGTCGCTGACTCACGTGGTCGTGAGCGTGAACGCTACAAGCTTCCTTACGGTGCAGTGATTTCTGTTAAAGAAGGCGATCGTGTCGTTCCGGGTCAAATCATTGCTAACTGGGACCCGCATACCCACCCCATTATTTCTGAGGTGGCTGGGCGTGTCAGTTTTGGCGACTTTGAAGAAGGTATAACCGTCAAGCAGCAAACTGATGAGCTGACCGGCTTGACCAACTACGAAATCATGGATGCCAAAGAGCGCCCATTATCCGGTAAGGATAAGCGTCCTGTAGTACGTCTGTTGGACGAGAAGGGCAAGCAAGTGACGATGCCGGGTGGTGACACACCAGTGCAATACTTCTTGCCTGCTGGCTCTATTGTGCAATTGGTAGATGGCGCGAAAGTTGATATGGGTGACGTTGTTGCTCGTATACCTCAGGAGAGTTCGAAAACTCGTGACATCACGGGTGGTTTGCCTCGTGTTGCCGACCTCTTTGAAGCCAGAAAGCCGAAGGAGTCTTCGATTTTGGCCGAGAAAAGCGGTGCAGTCGGTTTTGGTAAAGAAACCAAAGGCAAAGTGCGTTTGATGATCACGCCGGATGATGGCTCTGAAGTCTACGAAGAGCTGATTCCAAAATGGCGTCAGGTGAACGTGTTCGAAGGAGAGCGCGTTCAGAAGGGCGAAGTTATCTCTGACGGCCCATCAAATCCGCATGATATTTTGCGCCTCAAAGGGGTGAATGCCGTTGCCAATTACATTGTCAACGAAGTGCAGGACGTTTACAGACTTCAAGGTGTAAAAATCAACGACAAACACATCGAAGTTATCGTGCGCCAAATGATACGGCGTGTCGAAATCTCCGATACCAATGACTCCAGCTTCATCAAGGGTGAGCAGGTTGAATTGGCGAGGGTGTTGGACGAGAATGATGCCTTGGGTCAAGAAAACAAGTTCCCGGCCAGATACGATCGCGTATTGATGGGGATTACGAAGGCGTCATTGTCTACGGAATCCTTCATCTCGGCTGCGTCCTTCCAAGAAACCACCCGCGTTCTTACCGAAGCTGCTGTTACCGGCAAAATCGACGATCTACGTGGTTTGAAGGAGAACGTGGTAGTGGGTCGTCTGATTCCGGCGGGAACCGGCTTTGCTCATCACGCTGACAGAAGACGTAGACGTCAGGCTGATGCGGCCGGACCGAAAACCATCACGGCTGCCGAGGCAGAGTTCGCGCTGTCAGAAGCTCTCAACTCGCCAGGGGATTAATTCCTCTAGAGTCAGGGCAGCCTTCAGGTTGCCTTGACTTAAGTTGTCAGCCTCATTAAACTTTCGCGTCCCGTTTTACGGGTATTGGCTAACGCCTAATCTGTTAATTATGGAGTAATCCTACATGGCAACTGTAAACCAGTTGGTTCGCAAGCCGCGTAGCCCAAAGGTGGCAAAGAGCGACGTTCCTGCATTGCAGGGCTGCCCTCAGCGCCGCGGAGTATGTACGCGCGTTTACACAACTACGCCGAAGAAACCGAACTCAGCACTCCGTAAGGTTGCCCGTGTTCGCTTGACCAACGGCTATGAAGTAACCACTTATATCGGTGGTGAAGGTCACAATTTGCAAGAGCACTCGGTCATTCTGATCCGTGGTGGTCGTGTAAAAGACTTGCCTGGTGTTCGTTACCACACTGTTCGTGGAACGCTTGACACCGCTGGCGTCAACAATCGTAAGCAAGCCCGTTCCAAGTACGGCACCAAGCGTCCAAAATCTTAATGATCGTAGGCGCTGTGGCGTCTGTTTATCAGTAAGGCCAAGCTAATTATTAGTCTTGGGGATTCCTGAACATAGAGGTAATTGCAATGCCAAGAAGAAGAGTCGTCGCCAAACGCGAAATCCTTCCAGATCCAAAATTCGGAAGCCAGATTCTTGCTAAGTTCATCAACCACGTGATGGTTGATGGTAAGAAATCCGTAGCAGAAAAAATTGTGTACGGTGCGCTCGACAAAATCGCTGAGCGTTCAAAGAAAAACCCCGTCGAGATTTTCGAGAAGGCATTGGACAGCTTGCGTCCAGTTGTCGAAGTTAAGTCCCGCCGTGTTGGTGGCGCCACATATCAGGTTCCTGTTGAAGTTCGTCCCAGTCGTCGTACCGCGCTTGCTATGCGTTGGTTGGTAGATTCGGCGCGTAACCGTGGTGAAAAGTCGATGCCACTTAGATTGGCCGGCGAAATCATGGATGCCGTAGAAGGAAAAGGCGCTGCAATCAAGAAGCGTGAAGACGTGCATAGAATGGCAGAAGCCAACAAAGCGTTCTCTCACTACCGCTTCTAAAAGGCAATTAGTCGCTTTTTCGAGGGTATATTTGTGGCTCGTAAAACCCCGCTTCACTACTATCGCAACATTGGGATTTGTGCGCACGTTGATGCTGGCAAGACCACCACAACAGAGCGCGTGCTGTTCTATACCGGTGTTTCGCACAAGATCGGTGAGGTCCATGACGGCACGGCTGTAATGGATTGGATGGAGCAAGAGCAGGAGCGGGGAATTACGATTACATCTGCTGCCACAACATGTTTTTGGCGCGGCATGGATCGTGACAGAGAAGAGCATCGTATAAATATTATCGACACGCCTGGACACGTAGATTTCACTATTGAAGTCGAGCGCTCTTTGCGTGTGCTTGATGGCGCGGTTGTTGTGTTTTGTGGTACATCAGGGGTCGAACCGCAGTCGGAGACCGTTTGGCGACAGGCAAATAAGTACGGCGTGCCCCGATTGGTGTTTGTCAACAAGATGGATCGTGCTGGTGCCGATTTTATCCGCGTAGTGAGGCAAATTCGCACTCGCCTAAATGCTAAATGTATACCGATTCAGCTAAATATCGGTGCTGAAGAGAAGTTTGAAGGCGTCATTGATCTGCTCCTTATGAAGGCCATTGCCTGGAATGAATCGGATCAGGGAATGACCTACGAATTGCGGGAAATTCCGGCAAATTTAGTGGAAAATGCCAAACAGCTTCGAGATGACATGGTTGCCGCAGCGGCAGAGTCATCGGAGGAGTTGATGGATAAGTATTTGGAGGATGGCGACCTTGATATTGCAGAGATCAAAACAGGGTTGCGTTCTCGTGTATTAAAAAATGATATTGTACTCGCGCTGTGCGGCTCCGCCTTCAAAAATAAGGGCGTGCAAGCAGTGCTTGATGCGGTCATCGACTATCTGCCAGCGCCCGATGAGGTGCCGGCAATCAAAGGTGTAAAAGAAGACGGTGAGACGGTAGACGAGCGCCGGTCATCCGATGAAGAGCCTTTCTCTGCATTGGCGTTCAAGATAGCCACGGATCCTTTCGTTGGTAATTTGACCTTTATGCGTGTTTATTCCGGAGTGTTGAACAGTGGGGACACGGTTTACAACTCAGTAAAGCAACGTCGTGAGCGAATTGGTCGTTTGCTGCAAATGCATGCAAATTCCCGTCAAGAGATCAAAGAGGTCAACGCGGGCGATATAGCTGCTGCCGTGGGTTTGAAGGACGTTACAACAGGTGACACGCTTTGCGATCAGGAAAAAGTCATAATTCTTGAGCGGATGGATTTTCCTGATCCTGTTATATCGGTCGCCGTGGAACCAAGATCGAAAGCTGATCAAGAGAAGATGGGCGTGGCGCTACAGCGCTTGGCACAGGAAGACCCCTCCTTCCGGGTGCGGACCGACGAAGAGACCGGACAAACTATTATTTCGGGGATGGGCGAGCTTCACCTAGAAATTATTGTCGATCGTATGCGTCGTGAATTTAAGGTGGAAGCCAATGTTGGTAAGCCTCAGGTTGCCTACAGGGAAACCATACGCAAAAAGGTCAATGCTGAAGGAAAGTACATTAAACAAACGGGTGGGCGTGGCCAATATGGACACGTCTGGCTGCGCGTGGAGCCCATTGGTGCGGATCAAGAGTTCCAATTTTCTGAAGAAATCAGTGGTGGTACGGTTCCTCGCGAATTTTTCTCGGCAATAGAAAAAGGGGTGCGTCAGCAACTTCAAAATGGAGTGCTGGCAGGGTATCCCTTAGTCGGAGTGAAAGCGGTTCTATTTGACGGTTCCTACCATGAAGTCGATTCGAACGAAAACGCTTTCCGGATGGCGGGATCAATGGCGCTGCGTAGTGGTGTGCTTGATGCCAGTCCAGTAATTCTGGAGCCAATCATGAAAGTTGAGGTGGTGTCACCGGAAGACTACATGGGCGACATCATGGGTGATTTGAACCGGCGTCGCGGGCTGGTTCAGGGCATGGATGAGAGTCCTTCCGGGCGTGTCATCCGGGCGGAAGTGCCTCTATCCGAAATGTTCGGGTATGCAACTGATGTGCGTGGCATGACACAGGGGCGTGCCACGTTCTCAATGGAGTTTTTGAAATATTCGGAGACTCCTCAAAATATCGCGGATGCAATTATCAAAAGATCTTGAAACTAAACAGATAGATATAGAGGTATTGAAGGTGGCAAAGGAAAAATTTCAGCGTAACAAACCTCACGTAAACGTAGGTACGATCGGTCACGTTGACCATGGTAAAACCACGTTGACAGCCGCACTGACCATCGTCTGCGCCGAAGTGTGGGG
>Ga0058865_1086685_pt1 | contig 12717 bp, 10 predicted proteins | sample TNRReaAnaerobRNA_2_FD_61085 | JGI IMG/M metagenome (GOLD analysis project Ga0058865, IMG submission 61085) | Wastewater treatment Type I Accumulibacter community from EBPR Bioreactor in Madison, WI, USA - TNR Reactor, Time C-32min-Anaerobic_ RNA... | ecosystem: Engineered > Bioreactor > EBPR >...
GTAATCATGGGGAATCAAAATTTTTAACAAAATTAGCTTATTTAAGTCATAAAGTCAACTTTTGATCGCGCTAAACGGCTCGGGGATCGTCGTGGCTTGAGGTTAGGGGTTTAGGGCTTGGGATGGCGGTTTTGTGTCTGGGGCGCTCCCCGATCCTGGGGTTGCTAAACGGCTCGGGGATCGTCGTGGCTTGAGGTTAGGGGTTTAGGGCTTGGGGTGGCGGTTTTGTGTCTGGGGCGCTCCCCGATCCTGGGGTGCCTACTCTCCATACTTCGCCACCTTCCCCGCCTGCCCAAAGGCGCGGGGCATACCGCGCTCGCCGGTGGACAGCCGGTCGGCGAGGGGGTCGTAGAGGAGGGGCGGGTAGCGTTCGGGGCGCTCCACCCGACAGGTGTCGGCAGCGCAGGCGCGCAGTTGGGCGTATTGCCGCAGCTTTACCTGATGGTAGGCCGCGGCTTCGCCGCTCAGCAAGGTACGCCAGGCCTGACCTATGGGCGACGTCACGGTCACCTGATCCCAATAGCTCGTTACTTCGGCGGCGGGCCGGTTGCGATCGATGGCCAAGCCTGCAAAAAACAGCTTGAGCACACAATACAGCGCCACCGCTCCCAAAAACAACGGATGCGCGCGGTAGCGCCGAAACGTCACCGCCCGCCGCAGCGCAAAAGCCTGCCAGAAGCCTAACCAGGCCAGCAGCGTATAGGCATAGATGAGGTCGATGACCCGCTCGGGCAAGCTGGCGCCCTTGCTCGACCATTGCACCAAGCCCACGCCCAAAGGCAACATCAACGCCAGCATAGCCAGCCACAACCCCGGCCGTGAGGCCGCCGACGGCGACGGCGCCCGCCGATCGCGCACCACCAATATGATCGTCAGCAGCGCCAACGGCAGCATAAAGCCGTCGCCCAGCCAGTCTGTCCAGATGAAAACACAGGCCCCCAGGGTGCGCAGCAGCCATGCGCCGGCGCTCAGCTCGCCGGCATAGGCGTCCATGCGCCCGAAGTTGCCCGGCGCCAACAGCGCGGCCAGCGTAGCTGCGCCTACCATCAACATCACGGCCTGCAAGCGCAGGGGCACATAACCCGAAAACTGGTAGTGTACCCACAGCAAGATCACCATCAGGTTGACGGCCATCAGGCTTATCTCGTTGCAGCCCACCGCCACGACGCCCAGCAGCCACAATGCCAACTGCCGCCCCCAGCCGCCCTTGGCGTCGAGCTCCCCCAGCAACAGCGCTCCAAAGGCTAAACTCGCCACTAAGCCCACCTGATACGTCAGCACGCTGCTCAGCCGATACAGGCTGTCGTACACCCCGCTCAACTGAAACAGGTAGGCCGCCGTAATGACGCCCGCAATGGCGCCCGTCAGTCGGGCCGGATCGCGCGGGCGCAACGCCCGCACCCAGGCGAAAAACGCCGCTGGCAGCGCCAGCGTCGACAGCACAAAGAAGGCGCCAAAGCGCTCAGGGGTATACCACACATCCGTCAGCGCCAGCAGGGCCGTACTCGCATACCTGCCCATCGTCGTGCGGTACCAGTACGCTTGCTCCGCCCAAAACGATCCGCCTGCAAAGCGACCTTCCCAGCCGCCTATCCAATCCCATTCGTGCACGCCCAAAGGGTGGTTGTAAGCGCATAAGGCCAAAAAGGGCAGCAAAGCCAAGGCGGCTAATATCAGGAGTCCGCGCGATAGGGCGCGTTCTATACCGGGCGGGTAGAGGGGGATGGGACGGGGCATGGAGGGGTGTTTTAGTTGGCGTTTTGGTGGGGCTTCGCCGGTGGTTGGGGGTTAGGTATTGAGGGTGTTGAGGGTATTAAGGGTATTAAGGGTATTGAGGGTATTGAGGGTGTTAAGGGTATTGAGGGTATTAAGGGTGTTAAGGGTATTGAGGGTATTGAGGGTATTGAGGGTGTTAAGGGTATTAAGGGTATTGAGGGTATTAAGGGTATTGAGGGTGTTAAGGGCCCGCCCACTTGGGGTGGTCGGTATTAAGGGCCCGCCCACTTGGGGTGGTTTTACCCGGCTGAACAGACGGGCGGGTAAATATTGTGGAGATTATCGGTGTTTTACTTGGCTTGCGGGGGCTTCGCCGGTGGAGCGCCGCTCACCGCTCACTGCTCACTCATGCCGGAGCTTCGCCGGTGGAGCGCCGCTCACCGCTCACTGCTCACTCATGCCGGAGCTTCGCCGGTGGAGCGCCGCTCACTGCTCACTGCTCACTCATGCCGGAGCTGCGCCGGTGGAGCGCCGCTCACCGCTCACTTCCACTCACCTAAATCTGGCGCCATTCAACTGCTGATATACCTCTCTTCTCCCGTGAGAAATTAATGCCTACGGCTATTTTTGAGCGGCTATCCAATTGGTAAGGGGCCAAGTATCCTTTGTCAATGATTTGCTGGATAGCCAAAGACGTATTTTGCTCCAGCTTAAATTCAAAGGCATAGATATGAGTAGCTGTTTGAACTAAGGCATCGCAACGGCCCAATGCGCTATGTACTTCGCTTTTAAGGTAAGAACTCAATAAGCTAAAGGTAAGATGTACCAGCGCATGGTAATGCAATGCTGTGGCCTCACGCCACAGGTCGTAGGGTATTTGGGCAAAAACGGCATTGATGATTTGTACAACTTGCTCCAGATCATTCTTCTCCAGCGCCTCGCGCAGTTGGAGCACGGTGGGTAACCCGGAGCTTTCGTGTTGATGTTGATATACAGCCAGCAGTAGCTGCTCTAAACTTGTGCGAACTTCCTGGTTTGGATAATCCAACTTGCACCAACCTTCAGGAACGTTAAGTGTGGCGATACTTAGATACCCTGTTTGAAACAGCACGGCCTGTAGGTCCATGTGTTCTTCGTCAAAATTGTTCAATGCTAATAAAGATACAAATGCTTCAGGATCCCACTTGAAGCGCCCCTGCCGGTACATCATTTGTACTAAAAACGTAGGCGTACCCGTCTCAAACCAGTAATTTTGTAGCGATTTGCTCTTCAAAAAGCGCAATAGCGAAAAAGGATTGTATACCCGATTTTGCCCATCCCACGAGTAGCCGTTGTACATCTGCCTGATCTGTTGGCGAATGGTGGGCGCTTCCGCTTCCATCTGGTCGAGCATGGTTCCAAACTGCTGCTCCAACTCATCGGGGGTAATACCCAGGAGCGTGCTGTGCGCCGGCGACATGGTGATGTCTTCTAAGTTATTCAAATCCGAGAAAATACTCACTTTTGAAAACTTGCTCACGCCGGTGATGAGGGCAAACTCTAAGTGCGGATCCGCATCTTTAAGTATGGCGTAAAATTGCCTGAGTATCTCGCGGTTGTGCTTGGCCTGCTCCGGTTTTTCTATGTAGTCGATAATGGGTTTATCGTATTCGTCAATCAGCAGCACAACCCGGCCTCGTTTTTGCGCTAACGTTTCCAGCAGTTCGCGAAACTGGTCTTTCAATTCCCGGCTTTCCAGCCTAAGACCGTATGCCTCCGCAATGCGCTCTATTTCTTTCGATAAAGCCGCCGCTAACCCCAGTTGATGATAGTTGACGGAACTGAAAGCCAGATGCGCCACCGGATACCGCCTGCTCCAATCCCACTGCCGCTCAATCCATAAGCCCTCAAATAATGCTTCGCTGCCTTGGTATATCTCCTTGATCGTAGCAACCAGCAGGGACTTACCAAAACGCCGCGGACGCGATAGGAAATAGTATTTTCCCTCCGTCAGCAAACCATAGATATGCTTCGTCTTATCTAAATAATGATACCCCTGCTCGCGAATTTCGCGAAAGTCTTGTATTCCAATCGGGTATTTTAATGGCTTCATAGAGCAAAGATAGGGGTTTTTGTTTGGGGCCACGCCGCTTATCATCTTCTCTTTCTTACACCCTGCGCGGCGCCGGGCTGTCCGCTATTATGGCGCCCCTCCTTAGGTCGGGTCGCCATACCGCTCCCATCCCTTGTCCGGGGCCGATGGCATAGCTTGGCGTTTTGGTGGGGCTGCGCCGGGGAGGTACCTACTCCGCGCATACCCAATAAACAGGTATTGATTTTTTACCCTTGCGGATAGGGGCCGCTATGGGATCAAACGCTAATGATACGTCGTAGTAGATACAGGCATATCGGCTAAGCGCTATCACAGGCGGATCTATACAGATGAGCCCCTGCGCACAAATTTGCTGCCAGATGTCGCGGCCTTGCCAGTATCGATTGCGGTAGGCCTCATAAGCCGGGGCGCCCAATAGCCAGCCGGCAGGGAATAGTTTGCCGACGGCTTCAGGGGAATGATTGTACAAGGATAAGCCGCCTTCATAAGGAAATGCGCTACCCCTCACGACGATCTTACCTGCCGGATGGGCATTGACCCAGGCCTGCGCAGACTGATGATCCGTCCGCAGTTGCTGATTTTCACGTATGGCTGCCCTGATGTCTAAGCCTTGGAGCAGCAGGATTAGAACAATGAGCAGGCTGGATACAGGTTTTGAGGCCCAGGGGCGAAGCGGAATAAAGGCCAATCTTAAAAAAGCAAAGGCGCTGAGTAAGGGCAAAAATACCCGATCAGGCAGGCGCGCCGCTGTACTGAGTGCCAGGCAAATGCCGATTAGTGAAAGGAACAACAGCCCTAATGCAGGACTTTTGAGGTTGCCTGCCAGCACAAACAGGAAAAGCAAAGCCAGTAGCGTCTTCTTATGGCTGTTGAATACGATCAACATACCGGCTACGCCTTCGGCGAGCGAGCGGGTTTGATAGCGGTCTTGTGCCATTTGGGCAAGATTCGCAGGGCTCATACGGACGCCATCTACCCAAAACCAGTTTTTGAGCAGTTGCAGTGTAGCCGCCTCACCGGCATGGGTTGTATCAGGCTGGGTATGCGGGCCATTGACAAGGATGTCTATGTCTCTTTGATGAGAAAATACCTCGGGATTCCGGCGTTGAGTTCGATAATAATGGTTGTCTGCTAAGCGGATGATGCCGACGGCCATCAAGATAAACACCAGCCAGCCCAGCCGTTCCCATTGCCTGGAGGGCCAGGCCTGAAACAGCAACATTGGCCCTGCCAATAAGGCTAAGCCCCATATCGCCGGATGTCTCAGCAACGAAGCCAGCAATAAAAGGCCCGAAAATAAGAGCTTACGGGCAAGGGGCAATTTCCCGGGAATCGATAATGCGGTAAGTCCGGCTAAACCTAAGGTAAAAGCCACATTGGTGTACTGAGGTTGTAGCAGTAAAGGCAAAAACGAGAGGTAAATAGCTAACCCAACGACTACAAGGGCAAAGCCGGAGTATCGACCTGCCCTCAAAGCAAAATAGCTGCTCGTGCCAATGCCCGATAGCAGCCCGACGTACATGGCCGCCACATAACCGTTTAGCCAGGGCGCAGCCCGATACAACCCAATCAGCGCATTACCCAGCCAGTGATGAATAAAAATTAAGGCGGCATCTGACGAACCATATAGTTGCCCGGATACTACGGCCATCATCATGGGGTCGTCGTTGGTGTTGAACGCCGGCGGAAAGAGGAGTATATAACCCGCCAAGGCTAACAGCCCGCCAAATATTAGAGCGATTGTTCGCTTTAAGGGTATGGGTTCGTTCAAATCAGGCGGTATTGGGGGCTTTTTTAGCATTAACAGGCAGACTAAGTCTGCGGAAGAGGATACACTTCTCATCAAAGGATAACCTCCTGCCAGCGCACATCCGGAAAAGGCAAAAAGGGTGCAAAAAAACGTCCATGTCTGCTGTATAAGCCTTTTATCAACAAGGATTTGGAATTGTAGTAGGCCCTGCTTTGAGTCGGCGGCGGCGTTTGCCAGCGGATATCGGCTTTGAGGCGGGCTGCGCCAACGGGCTGGTTTTGATCATCTAAGGCGATCCAAAGGGTGTCGGGATCTAAGAGCAACCAGCCCTTGCGGGTATACAATTCTGAGAGGGCATGGCTTTGCGCCCTTTTCGACAATAACAAACTGGCTTTTGAACGGGCGTCGGGCGATACAAAAGCGCTTATGTGTCGGTTGGGGATATGCAGGAAAACAGCTATCTTTTCTATCAGGTAGCTTCTGTCGAAGCATAAACCCGACTGGTGCTCGTACATTTGTCGAGGAGCGCGGCTTTTACCTTCGGGTATACCGCGCCCCGGCGGGTTATGGCTTAAAACAGCGCGCTGAATGCTCTGTATGAGTTTTAATTGTTGCCCATAGCTGAGTGAATCATAGGGGATTTCAGATAGTTGCTGCGCTTCAATGGGCATCAGGGCTAAGTAGCGACTCAGGTAGATTCGATCTTCCTGGGTTAGCGCTTTAGACACATTGTTCCAGGCTAAAAACAAGGCGATTAGCGCTATGGCAGCAAGGCTTTTAATCATAAAAGCGACTGCAATACTCGTACCAGGCCGGCTTTTCGCATATCGGCCGGCCCTGATCGATGAGTTGGCTGCGCAGGGCCAATTGTTGCTTGCCCAATTGGTGGTCTAAACCATAGCCGAAAGCAATCAGTAGCCCTACGATTCCGGCAAGCGCCCAATGCCGGCTCCAACGGAGCAGAGGGGCCGAACTACTTAGGTAATGGGCATAGGCGCAGGCGAAAAGCGGCAAAGTGGGGATGAGGTAGCGAAGCCCCAGCACTAAGCCTTCTGCCCAATGGTCGTGGTTGCCTGCATAGCCGTAGGTCAAATGCAACCCCAGGTACAAGCCAAGCCCCAACCGCCAACTGCCTTGCCAGGGGCCCTTGTATCGCCAGGCAACCCAAAGGCCGCCGGGGAGGAACACCAGCAGCCCCAATAGGTACAAAGGTAGGTTGGCGGGCACATTCAATATCGAAAAGCCGACGCCCGGCGCTTTGAGGTAAAACGGATCGCCATAAGCCCACCAAGCCGTAAACAACCGCACGCATAGCGCCAGCGCGAATCCCGACAAGGCCATAAACCCGGTTACCCGGTTGCGTAAGCCGAATACAACCAGCCAGGGCAATACCAATAAGAGGTTGGCTTCGCGGAAAAGTACAACGAGTCCTGCGCAAAATCCGGCTGCAAAGGCGGGCAGCGCAGCGGGCTTTTCCCACAACCGCAAACAAGCAACCACCCATAGCGACAGCATAAGCAGGCTGGGTATTTCGCTCATGAGGTGCCGACTTATAACGATGGCCGGCGGAAAGGCAAGGACACATAAGGCCGCTGCTTCGGCCTGCCACAAGCGGCCCATGCTTCGTCGGAGTAGTAGCCAACTGCCCAGCCAGGCGAGCAAAATGACGCCAAAAGCGCCTTGCGGCCCGCCTATGCCGATGCCGGGCGCCAACCACAAAGCCGTACCCATCGGGTAGTGTTTGGGGATATAGCCAGGCCATGCAGCAGCCAATGGGGTTTCTGTATACATGCCGCCCTCCGCTAAGGCTAAAGCTTGCTCGTAGTAGGCCTTTTCATCGGCAATGACTAAGCTTTGCGGGAGCGTCATACACCAAAGGAGTATAACCCAGGCGCTTAGCCCTAATCCAGCTTTAAAGGGCCAATAGCTCGGCATACAAAGCCGCATATTGCTCTGCCACCGTCTCCGGCTGGTAGCGCTTTATGTTTTCAAATCCTTTATCGATCAGTTCTTCCCGGTAGGGCGCGTCCTGGATGACCCGCAGTACGCCGGCCCGGATGCTGCTCACCTCGAAGGGGTCGACGAGGAAGGCCGCGCCGCCGGCTACTTCGGGCATGCTGCTGCAATGGCTGGTAACTACCGGCCGGCCTACGCTTTGGGCTTCGAGTATGGGCATGCCAAAGCCCTCTAAGGTAGAGGCAAAGAGCAGTAAATCGCAGTGGGCATAGGCGGTTTTTATTTCTTCGTCGGTGAGGTTGTAAGCGTTTTCATACCGGATTTGATGGCGCTCCAACAGCTTTTTTTCCTCGGGCCTTAGCTTGGCGATGATGTGCAAGGTGCAGTCGACGCCTGCCAAGGCTTCGATATGGCGGGCTAAATTTTTATTGGGAGCTGAGCCAATGTGCAATATGCGCGGATTAGCTTTGGGGAAAGGCCGCGGCGACGGCTCAAAAGCGGGGGGAATAACGGTAGGAATAACGCGTATTTTTTCGGCCGGGCAGCCCGTAAAGCGCATGACCTCGGCTTTGGTGGCTTCTGATACAGTGGTTACATAGCGCGCCCTACGCACCGGTAGGTCGAGCCAAAACCATTTGAGAAACAATCGCGCCAAAGGATTGGGATGGCGCATAAAGCCACAGTCGTGAATGGTGAGGAGGGTGCGACGGCCCGGCAGGGCCAGCGCAATGAAGTGAATATCGCCGGTGATGTGGTTGATCTGAGCGCGCTCCCGCCAGGCTTCCCGGCAGAGCTGTAGTCGGGGAAGAATGCCTATGCTATGATGGGTCATTTCATACCATACGGGTTTAGGTACTTCCCATTTTTCAAAATAGGGCCAAGTGGCTCTAAAAGATCTTTCTATACTAAAATTGCCGCCAGGATGGGGTTTGCGAAAGAACCACTTGATCATGAACGGAAACATAAGGGCTGCTTAAGCCGGATAAAAATGGTTTGGGCTATTGATATAGGTAAACAGCGCCCAAGGACAAAAAAATTTTCTTTAATGAAAGGGTTTAATTGAGTAATCAAATTATGCTTCTGATTTATGCGTCGCTCGTGACTTGTTTGAGTTCGATTTTTTTCTCAATGTTCTTGGCGGTCTTGGGGGCCGGCGGGGCCAATGGCCTTAGTGAATCGATCGCCGTACTCATGGGCTACTACCGTTTTTAGGTTTGTGCCTGGCGGTGCGTTTTGCATCTTTTGGCGTACCTCCAGCACATTGGCATCTACCAGGAAGCGGAACCAGAAGCCTTGTAATACATGGAAAACCAAACCTTCTTTTCCATCCCTAAACCCGCCTTTGAGGAAGAAGCGATAAAAAAAATATAAAAAAGCCCTTAAAAAAAGGGGGGCGCGCTGAAAAACGCGGCTTTTGAGCCAGCGCCGCCGCTCGATGGGCGTACCCCATAAAGAGGCTTTGACCTCGCCGGTCTCCTGGGTGCGGGCTACGGTTTCTATGGCCTCGAATAAAGCCCAACGGGCATGCGACTCGGTGAAATTTTTGAGGGTATCGGTCACCGTATCGATGATGTCAATGCCTGGCGGAAGGGTTTGGGTAGGGCCATCGACTACAAAATGCTGGTCGTAGGCCTTGTCTTCGCATCGGCCCTTGTCCTGGCGGTAAAGACGCAGGTGGTAGTTGGGATAGTGGCCTCCATAGCGAATCCAGCGGCCCATAAATAGCGTGCGCCGGCTGAACATATACCCATCCGGAGCAGCCTCCGGATCAAATTGTTGGTTGAGCCATTGTACCATTTCGGGCGTGAGCCGTTCGCCGGCATCGAGGTGGAATACCCAGGGCGTATGAAACGGGTTGTTGGCCTGGGCCCAGTTGCGCTGCCGGGCATAGTTCTCGAAAGGATGCTGTAAAAAAGGGATACTCCTTGCTTCCAACAAACGCAGGGTACTGTCGGTAGAATAAGAATCGACGGCAAAGACCGGAGCGTTCACGCCCTTGAGGCTTTCGAGTAGGGCAGGCAGATTTTTTTCCTCGTTAAAGGTCAGCAGAATGAGGGTGAGCGCTTCCATAATGTGAAATTATGGCTTGGCCAATGATTGATAAGCAAGCAGGTATTGCCGGGCTACCGACTCAGGCGAGAAATCGGTGCGCACACATTCAGGGGCCTTTGCGCGTATGGCTGCAAGCGCAGGGCGAGACTCGTGGATGCGCTGAAGTTGTTCCTTTAGGGCTTCAACGGTAGGGGCGCAAACCCAGCCTAATCCTTTTTCGGCCACGTATTCGCTCAGGCCCACTTGGTCGGTGAGCAGCACAGGGACGCCTACAGCTAAGGATTCCAGCACCACATTGGCAAAGTTTTCATTGCGGGAGGGTAGCACCATCAGGTCAGCTTGGGCTAAGTTTTCGTATTTGGCCGGGCCTTCCATCCATCCCAACCAATGCAGCCGGTCGGCTATGCCCAGCTCGATGGCCCGGTTTTTTAGTTCGGCTTCGTAGTCGAGCTCGCCGGCGCCGACCAAGGTCAATTCCCAGGAGAAAGGCAGAGCCGCCAAGGCCGGAAACAACAGGTCAAGTCCTTTTTTGGGGTGGATGCGGGAGAGGAAAACCAAGCGGAGCGGGCCCGAGGTAGCTGCAGCGACGGAAGGGCTATCGGGCAGCCCAATGAGGTTGGGGGCGATGAAGTAGGGCCAGCCTGGCAGCAGGGCCAAGGCTTCGCGGGCCTCTTGCCCGGAAGTGGCGTGGAGTACGGTTTTGCGGAGCAGCCGACGCCCCAACAGTTGGTGAAATACGGCCTTGAGCTTCGCTTTGCTGCTTGCGCGCCCATAATGGCTGAGCATACCCCGAGGCGATAAAACCGGCTTTACGCCCCGCAGCCAACAGAAGAGTACGGCGGGCATGGCCACGAGGTTCCACCAGGAATGGATGTGGACGACCTCATAGCTGCGGACGCTGCGCCAGAGCTGCGCCAGCAGGGTAGGGGAGAAGTGGCTGTGATCGCCCGTCCAGCGGGGGTAGTAGCGTACGCTCACCCCGGCTACCCATTGGGGAAGGCCTGCCGCTATGGCCAACTCCTCCGGGCCGTTGGCGGTGGTGGTTAGCACTTCAACCCGGGCGCCTAAGCGGGCCTGGGCTTCGGCCAATTGGCTGACGGAAAGGGTAGGGCCGCCGTAGATCCAGGCGGGTTTGTAGGAGGGGGTGAGGTGGAGGATGTACATTAGCCCGGCGCTAAGGTGGAATGGCGGGGAGATTTTTGGAAAAGGAAACGCAGCAGCATGGGGTAAAAAAACCGCTGGATAATGAATATATTTACCAATACGGCCATAAGGACACCGCCTACGAGTTTGTTGCCAGAGCGCTCGATGACCTGAAATTCAATGAGTATGGGGATAATAGCGCCTATGTTGAGTAATAAGGCCGGACCTTTAACGGATAGAAAATAACGATAGACGCCCCCTAATAGTATACCTAAAAAAACAATAGGAAGCCAAAAAAAGTAGCGGCCAAAATCGACATAGCTTTCAGCTATATAGCCTATACTGATGGAGGTGCCTTCTGATAATAAACTCCACTTAACCCCGGTATATAGACGAGCACGGGCAGAGTCGTCAATGATTTCTTTGTTAGGGAATAAAATACGGGGCGTAAAGACGTGGGTAATGGCGCTGTACCACAATTTTCCTTTTTCGTAAGGCGTCTGAGCGGGTACATAATCAACGCAACGCTGAATCATTTGGGTGTACTGTAGCCGATCTAGCGCAATATTCATATTGGTTTTGTAAGCGACATTGTCAAAATCTTTGATAAGTCTGCCTAGGTATTCCAAAGCTTCACCCGAGGATACTATTACGGCTTGGGACTTAACTTCCTGTCCTCCCCTCAAAAAGAATCTATAATTTTGTTTCACACCCGTCCAAACTACGAAGATAGAAAATACAGAAAAGGCCAGTATCCCTCCCATAATCAAGGTTGAAGTTTTTATCTTGTAGCGTATGGTTAAAAAAACTATAATGGAGATAAGTAAAACTTCCCGAAATTGAGAAAAATAGCCTGTAAAGCCTAAGATAAATTCGAGTAAAAATATACCTATGACAATGGTTTGATAGCGTTTTTGTTGAACAGAAGCCAGAACCAAAACCACGTATAGCGCCCATTTGAACCCTTGAAGACTATAAATGATTTGCGCCAATCCGCCTATTCTTATAGGGTTTAGCAGCGGAAGCATCAAAAGGGCTGTCAGGTAGGCGATGAGCGCTTTATTTAAATTGACATTGAGCAATAGCTCGGTAAGCAGTTGTCTGTTGAAACGGGTCTTTCTTAAAAAAATACCGCCAACCCAACTGAAGACCAACAGGGCGGTGAGGGCCATAAAAGCAGCAAAGGCAGCATTAGGGGATTGGTCAAAGTCATTGATATAGGCGCCTTCTAAGTTGGCCTGTAAAATACGGGTAGCAGATTGTAGCCATTGCGTGGATACGCCGATGAAAAAAACGGGAGGCTGGCCCGGCAGCCATAACCGATAAAAAATGATTATTTCAACTAAAATCGCATAACAGGTTAAGTGGGGATTTGCAGAAAGCAAGGCTGATACAATCAGACAAGCCAAAAAAACCTTTACCGATAAAGGCAAGGTTTGATATGAAGCGTATTTACCCTGATAAGCAGGGTAGAGAGTCGGTAAATAAGGTTCGAGCTTGTTGGCTACCGTATTGTTCATGCCATCGCGTTCGTAAACGCGTTTACCTGAGCGGAAAATGCCCAGGGAGCTATGCAGGTTTGTATGCTTTGGGTGTCACAAGGCAAAGCTTTCAAGAGGCTGCAAAGCCCTGCTATTAATGCTTCTTTATCCGCGGAAGCCATGGTTAACCCAGCAGGAAGACTGTTGGCTAGGTCTATGGCGCAACCTACTTTGTTGCTTACAACAACTGGCCTGCCACAGGCTTGGGCCTCATTTACCGCCAGCCCCCAGGTTTCTCCGGGGCCTTGAGAGGGCAGGCAAAGTACGTTGCCCAATCGATAGACGATGGGCATCAGGGATTGGTTTTGAAAACCAATAAAATGCACGTCTGTTCTCTGGGCCGCAGCTTGTTTGAGGGAGGTTTCCAATTGGCCGCTGCCGGCGAAAATGAGTTGGAGATGAGCTAAGCTTTCTCGTTCCGCTTTTAGGGTTTGGAAGGCATCTAATAGCAGATCAGGCGCTTTTTT
>Ga0058865_1054054_pt1 | contig 12686 bp, 9 predicted proteins | sample TNRReaAnaerobRNA_2_FD_61085 | JGI IMG/M metagenome (GOLD analysis project Ga0058865, IMG submission 61085) | Wastewater treatment Type I Accumulibacter community from EBPR Bioreactor in Madison, WI, USA - TNR Reactor, Time C-32min-Anaerobic_ RNA... | ecosystem: Engineered > Bioreactor > EBPR >...
CCTAGCCCAAGATTTTGGTAATTTTACTGTTAGATTAAAAGTTAGTTTTCATTACCTTTAACTTTTACATTAACTTCCACATCTGGTATGTCTAACAATTCATCGTCTTCTTCTAAGTCCATATCTGGATCATTTAAGGCTGGGTCTGTTTCTAAACGAACACGACGATAATGATCCATACCTGTACCAGCAGGAATTAAACGTCCCATAATTACGTTTTCCTTCAAACCTCTTAAATAATCAACACGTCCTGAAATAGAAGCTTCCGTTAAAACCCTAGTAGTTTCTTGGAAAGATGCCGCAGAAATAAAGCTATCTGTAGATAAAGAAGCTTTAGTAATACCTAATAGTAGAGGTTCTGCTACTGCTTCTTGTCCGCTTTCTTCCCTAACACGACGGTTTTCATCCTCAAATCTAAAGCGGTCTACTTGTTCTTCTAATAAAAACTCTGTGTCTCCAACTTCACGTACTTTAACCCAACGCAACATTTGACGTACAATTACTTCAATATGTTTATCATTAATGTTAACACCCTGTAATCGATAAACTTCTTGGATTTCATTGACAAGATAGCGTTGTAAGGCTTCTGGCCCTTGAACAGCTAAAATATCATGTGGGTTAAGAGGCCCGTCAATCAAAGGTTCACCAGCTTTAACTCGATCATTTTCTTGAACATTGACGTGAACACCACGAGGAATAGAATATTCTTTTGTTTCGCCATCATCTCCAATGATCTGAATTTTACGTTGCCCCTTTGTGACATTACCAAATTTAACTACACCGCTAATTTCTGTCATTACTGCGGTTTCTCTAGGTTTACGAGCTTCAAATAGTTCTACTACTCTAGGTAAACCACCAGTGATATCTTTAGCACGAGTAGTTTCACGAGGAATCTTAGCAATAACATCACCCGGCTTAACTTCTTGCCCATCTTTAACCATTAAATTAGCTCTAATAGGCATTTGGTAAATGCGCTGACCCTTGCCAGTTTCGTCACAAATTTCAATTCGTGGCTGTCTCTTTTCATCTGTTGAATCAACTACTATATAAGAAATATTACCTGTAATTTCATTGGTTTCTTCTTTAATAGTAATACCTTCGATTAGGTCTTTATACTGGGCAGTACCTTTAACCTCTGTTAAAATTGAGAAGGTGAAAGGATCCCAAGTAGCTATGGTTTGACCTTCTTCTACCTTACCACCATCAACCACATTTAATGTTGCACCATAAACAATTTGGTAGCGACCTGCTTCGCGGTTACGTTCATCAATTACAACAACTGTACCATTACGATTCATTGCTACTAAATGTCCATCTCGATTATGAACAGTCTTTAAGTCAACAAATTTAACTGTACCTGCTTTTCGTGCTTCGTGAGAAGATTGCGCTGTACTACCTGTAGCAACACCTCCAATGTGGAAGGTTCGCATTGTTAATTGTGTTCCAGGTTCGCCAATTGACTGTGCTGCAATAACGCCTACAGCCTCACCTTTTTCTACAACACGTCCTGTAGCTAAGTTACGGCCATAACATTTAACACAAACCCCACGACGAGCTTCACAAGTAAGCACTGAACGGATTTTTACCCGGTCAATTCCACCTGCATCTTGGATCTTGCTAGCTAAATCTTCATTCATTTCTTCGCCAGCAGGAACAATTATTTCATTAGTTACATAGTCAATAACATCTTCTAAGGTGACTCGGCCAATAATACGATCTCTAAGTGGTTCAACTACTTCACCACCTTCAATAATTGGTTCTGCCCAAATTCCCTTCCATGTACCGCAATCTTGTTCAGAAACAATTACATCTTGAGCCACATCCACTAGACGACGTGTTAAATAACCTGAGTCTGCGGTTTTTAATGCTGTATCTGCTAAACCTTTACGCGCACCGTGTGTTGAAATAAAGTATTGCAACACATTAAGCCCTTCACGGAAATTAGCCCGAATTGGAGTTTCAATAATTTCTCCAGATGGTTTAGCCATCAATCCCCGCATACCTGCAAGCTGGCGAATTTGTTGTGCTGAACCCCGCGCACCGGAATCAGCCATAACCATAATAGGATTAAGTTCTTTAGAATCTTTCTCCCGCTTGCGCATTGAATCAAACATTTCTTTAGCAACTTTTTCTGTTGTTTCTGACCAAATTTGAACAATACGGTTATAACGCTCACCTGTAGTAATAACACCGTCTTGGTATTGTCTTTCTACTTCAATAACTTCTTTTTCTGCTTGTTGTACTAGCAAAGGTTTAGATGCTGGCGTTACTAAGTCATCAATACCTATAGAAATACCTGCTCTAGTAGCATAGTAGAAACCTAAGGTTTTTAGTTCATCTAGCATTTTTACTGTCTCATTATGACCATATCTTAGATAACAGTAATTAACTAATTGCTGTAAACCCTTTTTCTTAAGTAAGCCATTAATATAAGGCATGCTCTTAGGTAAATGATCATTAAATATTACCCGTCCAACAGTTGTGCTAATAACGCTATTAACATCCACAACTTCTGCACGAATAATATCTTGAGAATCTCTAGCATTCTCTAAATTCATTAACCTTCCTCGATAACGCAGGCGTATCGGAGTATGGGTAGAAACTACCCCTCCATCTAAAGCTAGTAAAACATCCTCAATAGAAGCAAAACTCTTATCTGCGCCAATAGCATCTAGTCTTTCTTTAGTTAGATAATAACAACCTAAAACAACGTCTTGTGTTGGTACTGCAATAGGTTGACCACTAGCAGGGCTAAGAATGTTGTTAGATGACAACATCAATACACTTGCTTCTATTTGTGCTTCTGGTGAAAGTGGAATATGTACCGCCATTTGATCGCCGTCAAAGTCAGCATTAAAAGCTGTACATACTAATGGGTGTATTTTAATCGCTTTGCCTTCAACTAAAACAGGTTCAAAGGCTTGAATGCCCAAACGGTGAAGCGTTGGAGCGCGATTAAGTAATACTGGGTGATCTCGAATTACATCTTCTAAAATTTCCCAAACTACTAAATCTTGCTTTTCTACCATTTCCTTAGCTTGTTTAATGGTAGCTGCATGACCTTGTTTTTCTAATTGATTATAAATAAATGGCTTAAATAATTCTAAAGCCATTTTCTTTGGTAGTCCGCATTGATGTAATTTAAGACCTGGGCCAACAACAATTACCGAACGACCAGAATAATCTACCCGCTTACCTAAAAGGTTTTGACGAAAACGTCCTTGTTTACCTTTTAAGGTATCAGAAAGGGATTTTAGCGGACGATTATTTACACCACGAAGTACACGCCCTCTACGTCCATTATCAAAAAGCGCGTCTACTGCTTCTTGCAACATTCTCTTTTCATTACGTACAATAACTTCAGGTGCTTTTAACTCCAGTAACTTTTTCAAACGATTATTACGATTAATTACACGTCGGTAAAGATCATTAAGGTCTGAAGTAGCAAAACGCCCACCATCTAATGGAACTAAAGGTCTTAGTTCTGGTGGAATTACAGGAATAACATCCAATATCATCCACTCAGGTTTGTTTCCAGAACGACGAAAAGCATCTACTACTTTTAAGCGTTTGGAATGCTTAAGTTTCTTTTGCTGGGAGGTTTCCTCTTTCATTTTTTTACGTAATTCTTCAGAAAGACTATCTACTTCCACTTTTTGCAAAAGTTCTTTAATTGCTTCAGCACCCATCTTGGCAAGAAATTTATTATTGCCATGGTCTTTTACTAGTTGACGATATCGTTCATCTGAAAGTAGATCTCGCTCTTTTAGGTCTGCAATATCGCCAGCATCAATAGTTATATAAGACTCAAAATAAAGGACTTTTTCTAAATCACGTAGTGGTATATCTAATAAATGACCAATTCTTGAAGGAAGACCCTTAAAAAACCATACGTGAGAGCAAGGACTAGCTAGTTCAATATGTCCTAAGCGTTCTCGCCTTACTTTTGCTTGTGTTACTTCTACGCCGCACTTATCGCAAATCACTCCGCGGTGTTTCATGCGCTTATATTTACCACATAAACATTCCCAGTCTGTTACTGGGCCAAAGATTCGAGCGCAAAATAGTCCATCACGTTCTGGCTTAAAAGTACGATAGTTAATGGTTTCTGGCTTAGTAACCTCTCCGCGAGACCAAGAGCGTATTTTTTGTGGAGAAGCAAGCGAAATACGAATTGCTTCAAAGTCAGGCGCCAAATTTTGTTTTTCCTGTGTTCTAAACACTATTACACCTCCTGAAATAGGCAAGAATAATTACTTATTATTCCTCACTAACGGTTCTCTTAATTAATTCCACATCTAAACAAAGCGATTGTAGTTCTCGAATCAATACATTAAATGATTCTGGTAGCCCAGGATCAAAGTCAGATTCGCCTTTTACAATTGCTTCATAGATTTTTGAACGGCCAGCAACGTCATCTGATTTTGCGGTTAATAACTCTTGTAGAATATGGGCTGCTCCATAAGCTTCTAATGCCCAAACTTCCATTTCTCCAAATCTTTGTCCACCAAACTGAGCTTTACCGCCTAAAGGTTGTTGAGTGATTAATGAATATGGCCCAATGGATCGAGCGTGTATCTTATCATCAACTAAGTGGGAAAGTTTCATCATATAAATGTAACCAACCGTTACTTTTTGCTCAAATGGTTCGCCTGTCATACCATCATAAAGTGCTGTTTTTCCGCTTTCTGGAAGTTGAGCGCGGTGTAACATTTCTTTGATTTCTACTTCACTTGCACCATCAAAAACAGGTGTAGCAAAAAGTAAACCTAAAACTTTTGCGGCCCAACCCAGGTGCGTTTCCAGGATTTGCCCTACATTCATCCGTGAAGGTACTCCTAAAGGATTAAGCACAATTTCTACTGGAGTACCATCTGGCAAGTATGGCATATCTTCTTCTGGTAAGATTTGAGCAATAACACCTTTATTACCATGACGGCCTGCCATTTTGTCACCAACAGACAGTTTACGTTTCATAGCAATAAAGACTTTTACCATCTTTATTACACCTGGAGGTAGCTCATCACCTCTTTTAATCTTATCTATCTTGTCTTTATAAAGTTCTTCCAAGATATCTATTTGGCGATTAGTACGATGTTCTAAATCTTGTACATCTTTAGCAGCATCTATTTTAGGATTTTGCACTTCTACTTTGCTAAATGCTTCTACTTCTACTGATTCCAGAACTTCTCTAGTTAATAAAGTATCTTTTTCTAACAAAATTTTCTTGTTATAAACTAGATCTTTAGCTAATTTTTGTCCTTCTAATACTTCATAAATACGCTTGTTGCGTTCTTCATGTAAGATTCTAGTTTCATCATTTAGATTTTTACGTAACTTAGATTCCTCTACATGTTCAATTGTAATACTACGTTTATCTTTTTCAGCACCTTTACGAGTAAAAACCTTAACATCTACAATTGTACCATCAATGCCCGGAGGACAAGTTAAACTAGCGTCTCTTACATCACCAGCTTTTTCACCAAAGATTGCTCTTAACAGTTTTTCTTCTGCCGTTAATTGGGTCTCACCTTTTGGAGTAACTTTACCAACTAATATTGAACCTGGTTTAACTTGCGCACCTATTCGGATAATCCCAGAGTCATCTAAATCTCGTAACATACTTTCAGAAACATTTGGTATATCACGGGTTATTTCTTCTGGCCCAAGTTTAGTATCACGCGCTTCTATTTCTAACTCTTCAATGTGGATAGAGGTATAAGAATCTTCTCTAACTAATTTTTCTGATACTAAAATAGCATCTTCAAAGTTATAGCCGCGCCAAGGCATAAAGGAAACTAAAACATTTCGTCCTAGTGCTAGTTCTCCACCATCTGTACAAGGCCCGTCAGCAATTACTTCACCTTTATGAACATGTTGGCCTACAAAAACAATGGGTTTTTGGTTAATACAAGTATTTTGGTTAGATCGCTTAAATTTAACTAACTGATAAATGTCGGCTGTAACCTCACGTGACAAACTACCATCTTGTTGATGGTCAACACGGATAATAATTCTTTCTGAGTCAACACTATCTACAATTCCATCACGTCTAGCTACAACTACAGCACCACTATCTTGAGCAGTAACTTTTTCCATTCCTGTACCAACAAAAGGAGCTTCTGCTCTTAGTAATGGTACTGCTTGACGTTGCATGTTTGAACCCATCAAAGCACGGTTAGCGTCATCATTTTCTAAGAAAGGAATTAACGAAGCTGCAACAGAGACTAATTGTTTTGGAGAAACGTCTATATAGTCAATATCATCTCTATGGGTAAGAGTAAAATCACCTGCTTTACGGGCAGCAACACGCTCAGAAGCAATATTCATTTCTTCATCTAGTTCAATATTAGCTTGTCCAATAGTATGCTCATCTTCTTCCCAAGCAGATAAATAAAATGGATATGTTTCATACTCTATTAATTTACCATTGTTTGGGGCAATAGTTTTATTGGTTGCCTCAACATCAGTTTTAGAAACATGATCACCTATTCGGAAATCAGAATCTCCACTATTAGTAATTCTTACATAATCAATTACTTGAGCATTTACAACCTTACGATAAGGAGATTCTATAAAACCAAATTGGTTAATTCGTGCATAGCAAGAAAGAGAAGAAATTAAACCAATGTTTGGCCCTTCAGGGGTTTCAATAGGACAAATTCGGCCATAGTGAGTAGGGTGTACGTCCCGAACTTCAAAGCCTGCTCGTTCACGAGAAAGACCACCTGGGCCAAGGGCTGAAAGTCTACGTTTATGAGTAATTTCAGAAAGTGGATTTGTTTGATCCATAAATTGAGAAAGTTGGCTAGAGCCAAAAAATTCTCTTACAGCCGCCGTAACAGGTTTAGCATTGATTAAATCCCTAGGCATAGCTGTTTGCATTTCTTGGTGAATGGACATTTTTTCTTTTATTGCTCTTTCCATTCTTACCAAACCAACGCGAAATTGGTTTTCTAAAAGTTCACCCACAGCACGAACCCGACGATTACCTAAGTGATCTATATCATCTGCCTCGCCTATATTACGTTTAAGTTTTAAGACATAACGAATTACATCAAAAAAGTCTTTTGGTGAAAGTATTTGAGCATCTAAATCGCTATATTGCTCATAACCCATTTTAATGTTGAACTTTAGACGACCAACACGCGAAAAATCAAATTTTCGTTCATCAAAAAACATTCCATAAAATAAATTCCAAGCTGTAGCAATTGTTGGAGGATCGCCTGGTCTCATTTTACGATAAATTTCAAGTAGTGCATCTCTGGGAGTTTTTACAGTATCTTTTCTTAAGGTTTGACTAATTACTCCTCCAACTTCATCTCGTTCAGGGAAAAATATTTCAAATTCGCCTATTCCAGATTCAATAACTCTAGCACAATCACGTGCATTTAGTTCTTGATTGCTTTCAACAATAAATTCACCTGTTTCTGTATTGATGATGTCATCAACAACAAAAGCACCTTCTAAATCTAAAATATCTACAGGAATTTCTGTTACATTTGCTTTTTGCAAGTTTTCATAAGCAATAGCAGAAATCTTGCGACCTGCTTTTATAATAGTTTCTCCAGTATTTGGATTTGTTATAGCGGTAGAAACTTTCATATCCAAAATTGCAGGAGATACGGCTAACATTAGCCTGCCTTCTCGGATATAAATTTTATTTGTTTCATAAAAAATCCTAAGAGTATCACCATCTGAATAACTTGAATGCTTTATTGTTTCTTCTATTTCATTATCTGAAATTTCGTTTCTTCTCCATTTAGTGATCTCTAAAGACTGAATCAATCCTAAAGCTCTTAAAAAGATGGTAGCTAAGAATTTACGCTTACGGTCAATACGTACATAAAGTAGATTTTTAGCATCATATTCAAATTCTACCCAAGAACCACGATAAGGAATTACTTTAGCTAAAAAGGCTGGATTTTTTTCAAAAAACACCCCTGGACTACGATGTAATTGGCTAACAATTACTCTCTCTGTTCCATTGATAATAAAAGTACCATTGTCAGTCATTAAAGGGATATCCCCAAAGTAAACTTCCTCTTCTTTTATATCTCTAATGGCTTTATAGCCCATAGATTCATCTTTATCCCAAACCGTCAACCGAATTTTTACTTTTAGAGGAACAGCATAAGTCATGCCTCTTTCTTGGCATTCTTGAACATCATATTTATGTTTTAGCCCAATAGGTTCACCGCAGTTATCACATAATTTAATTATATTTTTATTAAAACTACCACAACTACGACAAAGCACATCCTCTGAGGAAAGAGGGTTAACCCTAATTGTAGAACCACAACTACGACAATTAGAACGTAAGTGATAAAGACCTTCTTGACGACCGCACTTACATTTCCATTCTCCAATAGAGTAATCAACAAAGTCTAATTGTGAAGTATCTCGGAAATCGCTAATAGGAAAGACTGAGCGGAAAACTGCTTGCAATCCAGCATTTTCCCGCTCTTCTGGTAGTAAATCCATTTGTAAAAATCTATTATAAGACTCTCGCTGGATTTCAATTAGATTTGGGATTCGTACTGTAGTATTAATTTTAGAAAAATCATGCCGGGAACGTCCCCTGGCACTATTGACTTGCATTTGAGATGACATATGCATTCCTTTCGTGAGGCATTAATTAGCCAAACGTATCTCAAAAAAGTTTATGCCAAATTCCTTTGGCTTAACTTTTTGAAAATGTTCCTTTGCAGTTAAGATTCTGAGATGCGAGAAGATATGTGTAGCTTGCACTTTATAGGTTTTTTTCTGTTTACCAAACAATAGATAAAACAATAGATAAAACATTTTATTAAGTATAATAACTAGTATTTTTAGACACAAAGGCGAAGAGCGCAACTAAATTTATTTAGTTATGCTCTTCGCTTTGCTAGAAACATTTTTTCGTAAAAGTTATTAATAATATACAAAATTTGCCTGTGTAGCAGCTTTAATGTACTTAAAAATTTTAAGCTAAATAAGGAAAAATTTTTTACTAGCTAAAGTAACTTTTACTACATTAGAAGAAAAGTTATTAGATTTTAGTCAGTGAAAGTAGCTCACTGACTAAAATAAACTACTTAATCTCAACTGTTGCCCCAGCTTCGGCTAATTTCTTTTTGATAGCTTCTGCTTCATCTTTAGAAACAGCTTCTTTAACAGCTTTAGGAGCAGCTTCAACTAAATCTTTAGCTTCTTTTAAGCCTAAAGAAGTAATTTCACGTACTACTTTGATAACATTGATTTTATTTGCACCAATGCTAGCTAAGACTACATCAAATTCTGTCTTCTCTTCAACTACAGGAGCAGCCTCAGCAGCAGCAGCAGGAGCAGCAGCAACAGCAGCAGCAGCGGCTGAAACACCAAAAGCTTCTTCCATCATTTTGACTAATTCAGCAGCTTCTAAAAGAGTTAAACTTTTAACTTGATCTAAAATTCCTTGCAATTTTTCTGACGCCATGAATAAAAATCCTCCTTGGAAACCGGTCAGGCAAATTTTTATTAGTTAAAGCCAGACTCGGATATAATTAATTTAATTTATTGAGATTCTTTTTGATCACGAATCTGGCCCATCACCACAGCCAAATTACGAGCTACTCCAGAAGTAGCACTAGCAATTCGCTGTGCTCCAGAGTTAATTAAAAACATAAGTTTTGAGAGCAATTGTTCTTTAGAAGGCATATTTACTAAAGCTTCTAAATCTTTAACATCAATAGCACGACCCTCTACAATACCAGCCTTAAAACTAAATTGAGCATAGTCTTTAGCAAACTTTGAAACAAGTTTTGCTAATGTGACAGGATCATCAAAAACTGCTATTGCCGTTGGCCCGGTAAAGTTTTTATTTAGTGCATCCATTGCAGTTCCAATAGCTGCTTTTTGGGCTAAAGTGTTTTTAACAACTTTGTATTTAACATTGTTTTTACGCATTTCACTACGTAAAACTGTGTCGTTAGCTACAGTTAGTCCTTGGAAGTTCACCAAAAAAACATTATTAGCTTTATTAAAATCCGCCTTTAGAATATCTAATTCTTCTTGTTTACCTTTTTTATCCATTGAAAAATCTCCTAACTGTAACTATAAACCGCTACTATCAATTTTTATGCCTGGGCCCATTGTAGTACCAACGTAAACACCTTTTACATATCGGCCTTTACTAGTTTGTGGTTTAGCCTTTACTACAGCATCTACTAAGACTTTAGCATTTTCATAGATTTTTTCTTCTGCAAATGAAACTTTGCCTACAGGAACATGTATTACACCTGTTTTATCTACACGAAACTCTACTTTACCAGCTTTTGTTTCTGTAATAGCTTTAGTCACATCAAAAGTAACTGTCCCTGTTTTAGGATTTGGCATTAAACCTCTAGGGCCAAGTATTTTTCCTAAAGTACCAACTACTTTCATTACATCTGGTGTAGCAATAACGGCATCAAAATCTAGCCAACCTTCCTTAATTTTGGCAACTAGTTCTTCTCCACCAACTACATCAGCACCTGCTTCTCTGGCTTCTTTTTGTTTATCTCCGCTAGCAATAACACAAACTCTTTTTGATTTACCAAGGCCATGAGGAAGCACAACTGTTCCTCTTACCATTTGATCTGCTTTGCGAGGGTCAACCCCTAGAACCATAGTAACTTCAAGTGTCTCATCAAATTTTGCAAAAGCAACTTTTTTAGCTAAAGATAAACCTTCTGCTAAAGCATAAGCTTTTTGCACATCAATTTGAGTAAGAGCTTGTTTATACTTTTTTCCGTCTTTTGACATTTTACTCCTTAAAGTGAGGTAAATACGGTAACAGCTTTTTACCTCCCTCACCGACATTCATAAGCCCCTTGGCTTACTACATTAGTCTACTATCTCTAAACCTAAGCTTTTTGCTGTACCTTCTATTGTTCTCATTGCAGAATTAACATCTGTACAGTTAAGATCAGGTAATTTTGTTTCAGCAATTTCTTTTATTTGACTACGAGAAATTTTTCCTACTTTGTCACGATTTGGTTTTGCAGAACCTTTAGATAAACCAAGTGTTTTCTTAATTAGGTCTGCGGCTGGAGGTGTTTTTGTTATAAAAGTAAAAGAACGATCCGAGTATATAGTGATGACAACAGGAATATTAATATCACCCATTTGAGCCGTTCTAGCATTGAACTGCTTACAAAATTCCATAATGTTTACACCATGTTGACCCAGGGCCGGGCCAATAGGTGGTGCTGGATTAGCTTTTCCTGCTGGAACCTGCAATTTCACATAAGCGGTAATTTTTTTCATATTTTCCTCAAAATTTTTATAACTAGAGAGTTATAAACCATCTAAAACTAAGCTTTAGGCAATTTACCTTATATTATTCTTCTGTAAATGTATGTTTTTCCACTTGAAGAAAATCTAATTCTACTGGAGTAGCACGCCCAAAAATAGTAACCATAACTTTTAGAGTATTTTTGTCCCCATTTACTTCTTCAACAATCCCAGTAAAGCTAGTAAATGGCCCGTCTATTATACGAACCGTTTCACCAGAGCTAAAAGTAAATTTTGGTTTGGGTTTTTCTGCTGCTTCAGTAACATGATGAACTATTTGGTCTACTTCTTGTTCAGTAAGTGGTGTTGGTTTTTGCCCACCTACAAAACTTGTCACCTTAGGAGTGCTTTTAACTGTATGCCATGCCTTATCTGACATCTCTCCTTTTTCATCACATTCTATTTCTACTAAAACATATCCTGGAAAAATCAGTCTTTTTGTTTCTACTTTTTTATTGCCACGCATTTCCACAACGGTTTCTTCTGGGACAAGAACTTGAACTATCTCATCATCCATTGTGTAAGCCTTAATTCGATTATCAAGACTTTCTTTGACTTTTCTTTCAAATCCAGAATATGTATGAATAATAAACCATTTTTTTGGCATTATTTACCACTCTATCATTTTTACAATCGCTGTTTATCTTTTGCTTAGGATGGAAATGGCAGGTATTTTACCTTATGTTAAGAGATCTGTTAAAAATTTGAAAACTAAACTTATAATATAGTCTGATCCCCACAAGAAAAACCCAAAAAAGAACACAGCTATTAATACTATTACTGTAGTGTTATAAACTTCCTGGCGCGACGGCCAAGAAACTTTTTTTAGTTCAGTTTGTACATCTGTATAAAACTGCTTAACTTGTTCCACTTTACCAGAAGGTTCTGGTTTTGGACTGGTGACTTCTGTCACTTCACTCATTGTTTAATACCTCTTAAAGTTTTACTGATTGAGTTAGCAAACTAAATCAGTAGCAGGGGTGGAGGGGATCGAACCCCCAACCTACGGTTTTGGAGACCGCCACTCTGCCAATTGAGCTACACCCCTAGGGATTCTTAAACTAAAGAGTTTATTTTGTCTCTTTATGTGCTGTATGTTTACGACAAAAACGACAGAATTTAGAAAATTCTAAACGACCTGTAGTTTTCTTTTTGTTTTTGGTTGTAGTGTAGTTACGGTTTTTGCAATCACCACACTGTAAAATAATGTTATCTCTTGGCATAAATTTTTACCTACCTAAAATCTTCCACATTCAGCATAAAGAAAAACTACTCAATAATTTCAGAGATAGTACCAGCCCCAACAGTTCTACCACCTTCACGAATGGCAAAACGAAGACCTTTTTCCATAGCAATAGGAGTAATTAAAGTAACTTCAATAGCAATGTTAT
>Ga0058865_1023431_pt1 | contig 12544 bp, 9 predicted proteins | sample TNRReaAnaerobRNA_2_FD_61085 | JGI IMG/M metagenome (GOLD analysis project Ga0058865, IMG submission 61085) | Wastewater treatment Type I Accumulibacter community from EBPR Bioreactor in Madison, WI, USA - TNR Reactor, Time C-32min-Anaerobic_ RNA... | ecosystem: Engineered > Bioreactor > EBPR >...
CTCGTCGATGCCTGGGGCGCCGGCAACGGTGCAGCCAGGCTCGGTGCAGACGACGATGGCGGTAACGAAGTTAACCGCGACGCCGGCACAAACGCCGGCGGCAACGGTTGCGTGGAATACCTACGGGTATGTCTCGCGAAAAGTCATCATCGGCGGACAGCCATGAGCAACGCGCTCAAAGTCAGCGGTGAAAACGATGGCCACGTCTTGCGAAAACAGGCCGCGCCGGCGGCATGGCGATCGGCGCTTGGCCGTCACTGGAAAGCCAGGCCTCCGCTCAACACGATCAGCGCAAGCAACCGCTGGACGCACATCAGGCAGCCCGCTGGAGTGGCGCGGGCTTGACCGACTGCTCAACGCGTTCGCGCATTTCCTTGCCGGCCTGGAAGTGCGGCACATATTTCTCGGCAACCGCCACCGTCTCTCCGCTTTTCGGGTTGCGCCCTGTTCGTGCCGGGTGGTAGTTCAAACGGAAACTTCCGAAGCCACGGATTTCGACTCGATCCCCTTGTGCCAGGGCGTTCCCGATGGCGTCGAGGATCTCTTTGACTGCGATTTCGGAATCCTTCGCCACAAGACTGGAGAAGCGCGAGGCAACAACGGCAATGAGGTCGGAGCGTGTCATGGCGCTGATTTTACCTTCTCGGATGCGGAGGGCAGTACCGGTTCAACCGACCGCACGATCTGCGCGCCATCCTCGGTCGGCTCGTACATGCCGCTGCCGTCACTTTGCCGCATCGCGAGTCGGTCCTTCGTGGTGCTGAGCTTCATCGCCGGTCAGTTGGAATGAAGAGCGGTGCAGATCTTGCGGCATAGAAGGTAGAGTCCGTAAACGCCGGAAGAAATGGTTAGCAACCCGATGAGGATCAACAGGATCGCGTTGGGCCACGACATGCCCCAGATCTTCGCCAAAAAATCCAAGACGGCGCACAGTGCATCCTTGTTGGCAGGAGCCGAAGATGAGTTCGTGGCGATACTCGACACGCTCGCAGCAGACGCGCCAACCGCATCAATTCGTATCGGAGCCAAATAGGACAACCCCGTGCCACTAGAACTCAGAGCCGGGGATTGCGACGCTTCTGGCCCCTTTCCAACTGGAAGGCACGATTTATGACTAGCGCCGTCGCCGAAAAGCTTTACAACCGTGCGCATGTCGCTTTCGTCTAGCGTATTCATGCCGAAGAAGCCCGTCCATAGCGAAAGCAACGCGAATACCGCAACCCACATCGCCAGGCTCCCGGAGCGCTTCGCCATTTCCTCGGAGCGCTTTGCCATTGCTATACCCGCGCGCCGGTCGTGGTATTCCGCCGTAGCGCGTACGGCCTCATGCAGACCGAGCAGATGGGTTTCTATTACCATGGCACGGCGAGCCAGCTTGTACAACTCGCGCGCGTTTCGGCCACTGGACAGAAACGGAAAGTCGTAGGCGTTGACGAAGCTCTGCATCTGCCCTTGCATCGTCGCAAAGAACTCAGCCTCGAGCTTGCTGCCAGCAGCGTTGTCCGACAGGCGCTCGCTATATGTCTCTGCTACGGCGCGAACGTAGAGTTGGTGCATCACCTGCAACTGGTACAGCGACAGGTCATCCGCCTTCACGTCGGGCTCTCTGTGCCCCCCGGCAAACAGGTTCAACGCGCTGTTGTAGTCGTAGGCTATGTAGACGCCACCACCGCCTGGGGTTGTCTGGTAATGCAGGCGTTCGGCCAGCCACTCACGGCTGTGGTCATCGTTGTCCTTTGGGCCGAACGGGGCGGGCTCTTGTAGGTCAAGCAATCTGTTGATGTCAGCGCAAACCTCGGGGGGCATCGGAGGTTGCACCTCTCCTGGCTTGCTCGCGCGATCTTCCCACACGCGGTCGAACAGCGCGTCGAATTCCGTGGATAGCTGGACTACCAGATAAGCATATGGTTCGCGGAGTGTCACGTTATCTGGTACCAGCTGCTGAACCATATTCTTGGCTTGCTCACGTGCCTCCAGATTGATCGCTAGCACCGCGTCAAGAGTCTGCGCACTCTTGTCTTGCTCATACTCAAGCCGAACGATAGCAATACCAACATCGGGTGGGGCCGGACCAAGCTCGTCCGGTTTGTGGTGATAGTTGCTCGGAAACCGGATGAGACCCTGGAACGTTAGCTTGCCGGAAACTTCCTTTTTGTCCTCCGCTTTCTCTACTTTCTCTACGGTCGCTTTGACCTCTTTGACAATGCAACTGCGCTGCTTGGGGACAAGGAAGATCGAAGTACTTGGATTCGAATTGGACGTGTTAGACTGCTTGAATATGCGAAAAGAATCCCGATTGAGACGCTTGAGCGCATCCTTCAGACTGGTCATTGGGTCATTCTTTGGAAGGTCCGTCAGGAAGTCCTTGTCGATCCACTCACCTTCTTGCTTGTCAATTTTAAAAACAACCGCGAAGTCACACCATGACCTTTGGAAGTTGACCTGCGGACTCTTGCAATACACCTCGCCGGGTTGTGAGGTTGGTCGTATTGGCTCTTGCGGGCCCTCTGATTTCGCCAATGCGCGGCACAAGCGCGCCAAGCTGCCCACCGAATCCGAGTCATTCGTCATTTTTCTGCCCTATACGAATTGCGTCCAACAGGCGCTTCCCAATGAACGAACTGTCTGGCGTCGTTCGACTCGAAGCGCCGGGGTCTTCATCAGCCGGAGCGCTCCAACCGATCATGAACTCGGAGGGCGCGAGCAGCACTTCCAGTAGCGCCCAAAGCAACGCTGCGCAAGCCCATGGCGCCAACACTTCTTCATAAGCCGGATCCTCATGCTTCGCGAGACCTCGCACCCAATGCCGCCGGATGTCGTAAAGTGCCTGCGCGAGCTCTCGTCTTACTGCGACTGAACGGGGTTGATTCGATGTCATTGGTTCGCCGGCACCCCACAGAACATCGATATTCGCGAGCGCCCGCTTCGTCTCAACCTCGGAGTAACCCGCTTCGAGCACTTCATAGGTTGCAGGCATCATCGCACGGAGGTCTGCACGAGTGGCAAGCTCGAACAGCCGCTCAAGGCGCTTCTTGGTCTGAGGTCCATCGAGTTGCCACTCGGCGTCGAGATACCGGTACCGACCAGTGGGTTGCTGCATCCGCAGGCCGTGCCCCACCCTGGGCGCTGGCAAATCACCCTTGCGCAACCCCTTCAGACCGACAATCCTTCTCCACAGTGGCCGCAGCGCAGCGAGTTGCTCAGCTGTCTTAAGCGCATGCACGAAATCGTCACGCACCGTGGCAGCGGTGGCCATGACATGGCCGACCGTCGGCTTGGTGAAATCAAGAACGATGTTGGGGCAGATGCGCAGCCGCTTGTCCACCTCGCGTTGGCGCGTGGCGCTGAAGATGACGATTGGTAGCGATGGGTCCGCCCGGCTTAGCAACAAAGGCAACAGTGTCAATGCCTTCAGCTCATTGGCGTAGTCGTCGGCATCGGAATGGCTATCCCACCCGGTCTTCACAAGGTTCTGCGCCGCTTCGCGTGCCTCACGCGCGCGTTCGATCCAGCGATCTACAGTCTCACCGTCGGTTGCCGGTATCCAGCGCGGCTCCGCCTCTAGGACCACTAGGATCATTTTGAGGAGATCGCGGCGCATTTTCTTGTCCCCCGTGGGCCAAAGCCTCAGATCCAGCCACAGGACTTCGCCGAGTCCGTCCAGCATGCCAGTAGGCTCGGCCGCTGCTAGGGCCTGGATCACCTCCGCAGCCGCCACCCGCTCGAGCTCGCTCGGGGCCAGCGCATCCTTGAGCACCTTCACGAAAGCTACTTCGTCGTCCACCAGGCGATGAACTGGAGGCGTTAGGCTAAGCGCGTCAGGCGTGCGCGGCGACGAGGCGATGCCGTGCTCCTCGGATGGCTTCTCAGGCACCATGTGCAGCGCGACGAGCAACTGCCGCAGTGCACGGTTGGCGCGAGAGGTTTGCTTATTGTCACCGTCGCTACCGCTCAACGAAGTGTTGCTTAGACACTCCGCCAGTACCAGAGGCCCGACGGCGTTGGCAACAGCATGTCCGGAACCAAGGCACGAGAACAGCATCGCCGAGATCGTTGCTTTGAGGTCGGCGGGTAGTTCGAATTCGGTCCCACAGCTGGCATTGCCGGCGCCGCGCTTGGCCGCCGGCTTGGCGATCAATTCCACTAGCGTCTCAAACTCGCACAGGTGAGGATGCCCGTCCACCATGATCAATGGCGGCAGCGAGAACCCACGTAGCCAGCCCAGAGCAGATTGACCCAGGGCCAGGCTCCGGATGGCTCGCGCGACTCGGTCTTCGGCCATCCCACCGCCCGTAAGAATGGACGGCCCGTGCAGAACCCAGACGGACCGCGGCGCGCCCTGTGCAGACCTGCGGCAGGCGTCTACCAGCGCCCAGTGATATGGCGTTAGGTGCGACGCATAGTCCCTGGGATCACCTTCGGACTTGAACGCCTGCGGGAATCCGTCCCAACAGATCAGAGTGGCGGCCGTCGCCGGGTCGGCGGTGGAGGGTTGTTCGAGGAACCAGAGCGCGTCAAAGTCGGTTGCGTAGTCGTAGACTTTCACGCACTTGTCTACGGCGTGCTCCTTCAGCGTCACGAGGACCCTGCCCCACACGCTTGCGCTGTTCGCCGCTTCCACCATCGGTTCCTGTTTCACGCACGCTCCTCCTGCGGGGCACTTCGGCGTGCCACGTTGCCGACTTCATCACCCTGATCGACCCCGAGGTGTGCGCTGCACCCAGCGCTGTACCCGAAGGGCGGCGCGAGACCCTCTTTCATTGGTTCCAATCGAACTCGGACAGCTTGATGTGTTCCGTGACGGCCTTGCGAACGCGGTTGTAGTCCTTGTCCATGAGACGGTCGCCACAGAGCTCCTCGGCCAACACCTTGTGGATGACCCGCTGCCCAAGACGAGCGCGAAGCCTTCGCACGAACTCCGTCAACACGGCGGCGCGCAATGGCCCCTTGACCCTCTTATCCAAGGGCGCGTATCGCAACTCACACCGCAGACGCTCGAGTTCGTCCGTTAGGGCCTGGACGCTGTCCACGCCGTCGACCTGCTCCGCCGACGGCGCCACCGGCACTGGAACAACCAGGCCGCCAGCTGTGCCCCGTGCTGACGTGCCGTGTGCGCTACCCAGCCGAAGGTCTTCGGGCAAGAACACATTGGAGTTCGTCTGTGCCGCCGCATTCAAAATGCAGTTATCGAACTCCTTAATGTTGCCCGGCCACGGGTGACCCTGGAGCGCAGCCAGGGTCTCCGGCCTGAGGAGCGACAATACATGCTTCCCCGCCCGCGTATTGGCCTTGGTCACGAACGCCGCGTACAGCTCCGGCAAGTAGGAGAGGGGCTCGCGCAGCGGTGGTATACGAGTCTGTATCTCGCCAGCGGTTTCGATCAGTCGCTGCATCAAGCCACTGCCATGGGACTGGAACGTCCCTTCCTCGACGCAAACGGAAATCCGGGGTATCGATCCCGGATAGGCAGGCGCATGCTCGTCGGCCGGGCTGTGCGCTCGCCAGAGCTGCCCGATGAGGTGTGCCAAGCGCGGCTCGGTGAGGTGCTCGATGCCCAGGACGCAGATAGTTCCGCCCGCAGCCTGATCAAGGACGCCAAGTCCAGCCGTGAGGTCGCCGGCACTGCTGATTCCGTCGCAGAGCCTTTCGGCACCGCCGGCCACACAGTCCAGCGGCAGGAACAGGCCCGTGCGCCCGCCGAGGTCATGGATGGCGTGCGCCACGGTACGCCGACCGATGCCCCGTTCGCCCAGGAGCACAAGCGACAAGTTCGTTCGTGCGGCTGCCAGCGCCTGCTGCGCCAAGCCACGCATCGCCGGGGATGAGCCCAGCACCACTTCCCACTCTCGCGGGAACAGCCCCCAATCAATATCCGAAGACTCGATCGCCTGCCGCAGCGCAGACGTCAGGGCAGGTGCCCAGACCGACCCCACGCCGAAGTCGGGTTTTGCGATACGCGCACGCGGCCTCGCCGTGAATTCCTCTACTGGGATCTCAGCGTCATCCATGCGCGTCGTGAAGACCAGGACTGGCAGATTGGGTAAACGCTCCTGCAGCGCCACCAGCAGACAACCGCCCGTGGTCCGATGCCGCAGCCCCCAGTCGTCATCGCCGGGAAAGTGCAGATCCAGCAGCACGGAGTCCGGCTTGTGCCTAGCAACCGCGTCGGGCGCCTTCGACGCTCGGGATTCCTTGCTCAATCGAGCGCCAAGCGGCTCCAAGTGCTGCGCAAGCGTGGGCATCAGGCTGTCTGCCTCGTAGTCCACCAACAGAACGAGAAGGGCTTGCTCCATGGTTCGGCGTCGTCGGCCGTCCGTGTGCGGCAATCGAGCTCTCGCGTACCGCTCACCAACGCCGCCATAACTTTGCACACGCGCGCGGGTACGCGTCGACGGCCCGAAGCAATTCGGGCCGAAGCTGTCCGCGACCTGTGGCTTCGAGCACGCGGCTGCAATCGGCGCGCGCCTGCTCCAGTTCGCCCCAAGCCACCTCCAGCCCGACAACGGGCGGCGGCAAAAGCCCGTCTCTCCTGACCGTCACCTAACCAGGCGACATCACGCTCGCAATCGATCAGCCGGTCGATCATCTCGCGGTGCTCGCTCGACAGGCAATCCACTGGCTCAAAGTAGCTGACATGCAGGTCTGGCCCGGCGTCGGCGGCGCGGCGGAAGTCATCCCGCGCCCCACCGAGGTTGCGTTGCCGATTCTCGGCCCAGTGGCGAACTTCCGCCGCCAGCGCGTGCAAATCCTCGGCGGTCCACGTCAGCGCTGCCGGCAGCGGCGTCTTCGCGCCATCGACGGCCTTGCGCGCCGCGTTCACCAGTCCCTCAACGTCGAAGCCAAACTCGAGGTAGACAACGCCGGGCCACGCCAGCAATGAGAGGAGCAGCTGCGCCTGCGCGGTGGTGTCATGCACAAAGTTGGTCTTGCGGCGCAGACCTACCAGCAGGGCCGCTATGGGAGCGGACCGCGCGCGGCGCTGCAGCATTCGCCAGCGCAACTCCTTCGCCCCTGAGAAAGGCTGGACCTGTCCCTGCCTGCCCCGGTCAAGGTCGATGAGTTGGCAATCTGTACCGCGAATGCCTGCACGCTGCAAGCACATCTCCATCGCGCCGTGCAGTCTCTGCCACTCGCTGCGCTGGACGCCAGCGTCGGCGCTAGGCCTACGCTCGACTTGCACGATCGGACACCGAGTCAGGCTCGCCATACTGTCGCTTCAACCAATCCAGAGCCTTTTCAACACTCTTCGCCACGGGGGCTACTGAAGTAGCTTCCTTGATCCAGCGATCCGCGCGCCCACTCCCATTTACGAGACACAGTGAAACCAACTCAACGGTTTCCTTCCAACGCTGACTCTCAGGTGCTATCCGGTGCAGTTGGACGAGACAAGCGGCGTCCAGGATCTGACGCAATACAACGGCGCGCGAGAAACAGTCTATGAACGCCTGGGGCTCGAGCCGTCCCTCAAGAAGTCGCTTGATGTTGACGAACGTGTCATCGCCTGACTCGTGATGGAACTCGAAATCGTTCTTCGTCGCGCGTCGGATGCCTTCAGGAGAGGGCTCTCCAGCCTTCAAGAAATCATCGAACATCTCTTTCTTATGGATATCAGAGCCGCCATGCCAAATCAAGGTCACCGCGTCCAACTCGCGTATAAGACCTACCCAATCCTCCGGAATTTCCTCTGCATCGTCAAAGACCACAAGCTGCAGATCGACCGTGTCGCCGTGGCACGACAGCTTCTCCAAGACGCTGAGCGCTTCACCATTCGCCCGAATCCAGGCCTTCGGCAGTACAGCCCCGGGTAGTGCCGCCTTGCCGGCTACTGTCTTGTTTGGATTGAAGAAGACCACCATCGCTTCACTCATAGGTAGCTCCATTGGCGTCAGCGCGGGAACGCGCCCGCCTCGCGCTCCACAGCGTTCGCATCAGGCCCAGCTTGCTCGGCCGCAGGATCAGATTCTCATGCAGCGCCGAAAGCGGCAAATACCGGCAAGCAACGAGATGGTTGTCTCCGTTGGACATCACCGTACCCGCCACGCCACGCCCAGTCACGATCACCACTTCGACGCCTCGGTCCCCCGCTGGCGTTTCGGCCGTGAGCTGACTCAGTGCGGCACCAAGCGACTTTTCTCCAGTGCACTGCTTGACAAGTGCCTCGAGCACCGTGAGGTGAATCACAAGGTAGTCAACAGAGCCTTGGTCGCTGCTAAGACTCAAGCTTCTCAGAAACGCATTGCAGGCTGTCATGTCCGGCTTCTTGCCGAGATCGCACGGCGCAGGCCCATCCTTGTCTGGCACCCATACGCGCATGCCTTTCCAGCGATGGTGCAGCTCCACGTCGCGGTATTTCAGGCTGCGCTCGGCCTGGGCGCGCTCGTCCAGCACGACGACGCGCGGCAACGCCGCCGCCATCAGTTCCTGGGCCAACCACGGAGCCCGGTCCGAACTCCATCTGTGCACGCTTTCGCTATAGGCCCCTTCTACGAAGACAGGCTCAACAGTCGCTTGGGTTCCCTCCGCGGTTGCTGGGCCTATGGCGCCAAGCCACCTGAGCATTGCCTCGGCGTCCGTCGCATGATCAATCCACGCGACGGCCAAGTTAATCAAGCCTTTGGGCGATTTAGGCTCATCGTTGGGCGGCGTCAATGACTGAAAATCGCGGTGCTTGGCTCTCTTGAAGGACACCACGCAACCAGCGGCCGGCACCGAACACTCTGGCGTGGATTCATCGTTATCGAGCCAAGCGCCATACAGCGGCCGGTCCCGCCACGGTTTGTGCCGATCACGGGTCTTCTCCCAGACCGCGCGATAGAGCTCGAGGCTGGCGCCAAACTGCGTGCTACCGTTTCGCATCGCGTCGAGCCACTTGCAGATGTCGGCGATGGGGCGGCAAACAACATGTACGGACCATGCGGTCCGCTCACGAGGCGAGGCCGACGTCGCCTCTTCTCTAAACAACGCGTTAGCCTGCTCGCTGACGACTACAAACTCGTAGGGCGCAAGTTGCCGATCGCGAACGAACTGGGGCCACGAGGTCGCGGTGGCGAGTTCTGCGCCGACCTTCTCCACGGCTATGCCGAGCCGCGTGTCGCTATGGACCCGCGCGCCCACACGGCCGTCGCCGGCGACCGTACAGGATTCGCCCTTGGCGTCGAGTTCTCCATTTGCAACAACAATAGCGAGCCGCCGCGGGCGCTGAAGGTAGAGTCTGTAACTGAGGCAGTATTTTCCCGACGGCAAGGTGTGCCTCTCCGCCTTTAGAACCGCTGGGTGCGGCGGCGCTCCTGACTCCAGGGTCGACAGAGGGCGCATTCGCAGATAGTGGGCACAGATCTGCATTTCCCGAACGCCCCAGTTGCTAGGGTCAGGCGTGCCATCAAGCCGCAACAAGGAACCCTTCTCGAGAATTGTGTTGATCTTTTCGTGCAAGGGCGACTTGTCCGCATGGGAGTACTCAGGGCACCCCGCCTCGTCCAACGCCGTGCGACTATCGACGATCTCAAGAGACATCAGCGACTCGTCCTCGTCACAGGCCTTGTCGTCCTGGAGATTGAGCTCAAGCTCGACGCAGGGATCTGCTGCCGACCCGTTCGCATCGGACGCATGGCGGGCGCTGTTGCGAATGATGTTCTCCAGGATCACGAGCAACGCGTGCGCTCCCACCTCGCCGCCCGGGCAGGCAAACCACGGCGGCTGAGCCGCATCGAAATCGCCACCATACTTGACGGTGGCTCGCAGGCCGGGCCTTCCCGTGATGTAGGAAAGCACGATCGGATCAGCAGGCAACGCCCCATTAACCAAAGGACGACAGTCACCTTTGCTGTTGATCGAATACTGCGCATCGAAGTCCAGAGGTTCGACCGCCTTGGCCAGCGTCATCGCCTGCGCCCAGTAGGCGACGTCCGAGGTTGCGATCTCGGCCAGAAACTCCATCCGACGCTGGAGATAGCTTAGGAAGTAGGCCCTCGCGCGGGCTCGGCGCTTCAAGCTTTCTGCGCCGGTGGTTGCATCGCCCAACTCAGCCGCTGCCAACCGCGCCAAAACATGCGAACCGATGTTGTGTGAGGTGTTGCGCCCCATGATTCCGGACACTGCGTTGCGAATGGCGGCCTTGCGCCTGCGCGCCATCGGCAGCGCTGCCCGCAAAACCTCCAACTGCTGATGCACAAGTTCGCGGCAAAAAGCTTGGCAATGCGTGGCATCTCGCAAGGGCAGCACGGCCGCCTTTGTGAACTCGAAGACCAGCGTGCAGCCGCGCAGGGCATCGTCTTCGAACTCGTCAAGCCTGCCCAGGCCGCAGTCGTCCACTATTGAGAGCGCCTGCTCAGCCCACAGATTCGTCGGCGATGTGCCTAGAAATCGGCTCAAGTCGCGGCTATTTGGCAACCCGAACGGGGCAAAAACAACTCCACCACTGGCAGGTGGATTCCGGCCGCCATTTCCAGCGGGATGGACGCGCGTCCACTCTTCCTCGCACTTCGCTTGGTCGGCGTGCTTCCAGCCATAGCTGTAGAGATGCTTGTCATTCCTGAAGACATGCACCTTGTCCCAAAACTGCACATGCGTGAGTACTGCGACGAAGTGTTCCAGCAGGTCGCGATGCTCTTTGGGTTGCTCCCGGCTGACCACCAGCATCGCGGCCTTCTGGATTTCCATGGTCAGCGCTTTGACGCGGCGCTGCAAGCGTGGGACGAAACGCTTTGCGACCTCGTCGCAGGCCTTCGCATAGGTCTCATGGTTCTCTTTCGTGACGCGCTTGCTAGTCGCCCGCCCGGTGCCAGTCCTGCCCACGTTCAGCAGCAAGCAGGCGATCGGCAAACCCAACGGCAAACCGTGGGGACACAGGTCGTAGATGGGCATCAGGATCACGTAGCGTTGGCACAAGGGGTCGATACGATCAAGCTCATCGAGGTAGAGCGATTTCAGGGCAGCGTAGATTTCAGCGGAAATCAGTTCTTTGTTATTGATTGATGCCGTCGCGACGGATTGCGGTCGCACAACGGGGGCGTGCGTCGCACTCTTTGTTTCGTCGCTGGGCCATGGGGGATTGGCCAGCAGACTCCATTCCTTCGAGTGCTCTTCGTTCCTGCTGGAGCCGATTCCGATTACATAGGACAGCGCCGAATCGGTAAGGCTCTTCCTCTCGTCAAGGTATTGAATCAGGAACCCGGCGAGCAGTGCATCTCGTGGGAAGTTGAAGGTCACGACATCAGGGTCACTTTCGTAGACGGCCCAATCGAGAACCGCAGCCTGGGACCAAACGTTGAGGGATCGATTAAACTGAAACGGGGCCGGCGTAACGATGATGTCTTCAGCGCCCCCTTCCGTATCGCCCCCCTTAAAGACGATGCGAATCGGCAACACCGCAGCTGACGGTGCTGCAGCCGCATCTGTGTCTGATGCTGCCTCCTGCGCATTCGCATCGTTACGTTTGAGTTCGTTCGCGATGTCGTACAGGACACGATTGATGGCCGCGACATAGGACGCGCTCAACTCGGTACGCGCAAACGGGATCATCGGTGGAGTCATACGGCGGGCCTCCCAGGTGCGGGCGGGGGTAATTGCGCGCCGGCTGCGGTAGCCGCGGGCAGTCTCAGCTCACGGTCGCAGAATCGCATCGCCAGCTCAGTCTGGTGTGTGATCACGATCAAGCCGATCGGTCGCTCGCTCACGAGGTCTTTCAGAAGCGCCAGTATGGCGGAGCCATTGTCGCGGTCCAGCGATGAGGTGGCCTCATCGGCTACCACCACGCGCGGCGAGGTGGCCAAGCATCTTGCGACGGCGGCACGCTGCTGCTCGCCACCGGACAACTGGTGAGGCATGCGTTGCGCGTAGTCAACGGGCAAGTTCACTGATCGCAGAAGGCCTGAAACCCTCTCACCGGTCTCTGCGGCATCGCGCTCGCCGACAGCCTGTAGCGCCTCGGCGATCGCTTGGCCCACCGTCCGCAGCGGGCTCAAGCTGCCGGCCGGGTTCTGGTAGATGAGTTGCACCGGGAAGGGCTTACCTACACAGCGGGCCGGCAGTGGCCTGCCGTCCAGGGTGATCGTGCCGGCGTCATGAGGGATCAGGCCAGCCAGGCAGCGCGCCAGGGTGGTCTTGCCGACGCCCGACGGGCCGGTGACGGCCACCATCTCGTGGACCGCAAGGGTCAGACTCAGCCGGTTGAGGGCCACGTGCCCACCACCGCCGGAGCGGGCGGGTGGAAACGCCTTGACCAAATCACGAACGCCCAGCAGCGCAGCCACCGTTTTGCTCGCTGGCTTTCCCACGCCGGCCGCGGCAGGGCTTGAGTCCTTCGCAGGCCCCGGCGCGTACCCCGTTCTGCCACCGCCGGCAAGGTCGCCACCGCGCTGGTGAGGCAGGACAATCGTTCGAGTTACCACCGGCGCCAGGCGGTCGTGGTCATGTGTGATCAGCAGGACGCCTGCGCGCCGGTGGCGGACGTAGCTGGCGAGCAGTTCGCTAAGAATTTCTGTTGCATCCTCGTCGAGGGCAGACGTCGGTTCGTCCACCACCAGGAGTTCGGGCTGCTCAAGAG
>Ga0058865_1084008_pt1 | contig 12443 bp, 3 predicted proteins | sample TNRReaAnaerobRNA_2_FD_61085 | JGI IMG/M metagenome (GOLD analysis project Ga0058865, IMG submission 61085) | Wastewater treatment Type I Accumulibacter community from EBPR Bioreactor in Madison, WI, USA - TNR Reactor, Time C-32min-Anaerobic_ RNA... | ecosystem: Engineered > Bioreactor > EBPR >...
CTCAAACATCAGTCAAACCAAGTGTGAGATTTTTTAAAGTCAAACACTTATTGTAATGCTATTTTTTTTGTATACTAAACCACCCGAGAAATGAGACGTTTAAACTCAATTTTTTTATTTTTATTTTTTCTACTAGCAAATGCTGGTTTTGGTCAGATTTCTGTAAACGTTACAGGTAATACCAATACCACTCCAAACCTCGCAGTATCATACACAAGTTTGAGTGCTGCCTTGACAGACCTGAATGCTGTAACTGCCATGTCAGGCGCTGTGGTTTTGACGTGTACAGGAGGTACCTCTGAAACTGCACCTGCTACAGGACTGACTTTAGGAAGTGCATCTTTAAATCCTGTTTTAAGTGCTACGAACACAATCTCTATAATCACTGATGGTGGAGTGGTAACATTGAATGCAGGAATAGGAACAGCTACACCCGGGAGCGCGGTACCTGATGGTATATTAAAATTACTTGGGGCAGATCACGTGACCATAAATGGTCTGACATTTACTGATGGTAACGCTGGAAATCCGGCCACCATGGAATATGGTCTGGCATTCTTTAAACTTGGTGCAGGTGACGGTTGTAATAATAACCTTGTCAGAAACTGTATTTTTAATATGCAAAGAGTAAATAATGCCAGTGGTTCCGGACCAATGTTTGAAGGATCAGTTGGTATTTTGGTTATTAATTCTACAGCAACAGCAGCAACAACCACTTTAACTCCCACCAACGGAGGTACTTTAGCTACAAATGGGACAAATTCAGGTAACAGATTTTGGAGAAATACCATCAACGGTGGTAACTATGGTATAGGAATAAACGGATTCGCTGCAACAACCGGAGTTGGTCCATCACCTGTAGCTACTACTTTTTTAGGTGACCTGGGAAATGACATCGGTAGTGCTCAGGGAAACACCATTTTGAATTTTGGAGGCGCCGCTGCTGCCGCAAATCCATCCGCAGGTATCAGAGTTAATAATCAATGGAGTATTATCATTTCCAACAATATTATCAATAACAATGATGGTGGCGGTGTGAACCACGTAAGTACTTTAAGAGGTATATTTGCACAAGCAGGTACCAGTGCAAACGCTACATTAAATGGTAATAATATAACTATAAAAGGAGGAGGAACTACTTCTCAAGTAACCGCCCTTGAAAATGGTATTGGAGCTACACCTTTATCAAATACGGTAAGTATCAATAACAATACTATAACTGGGGAATACTTAACAGCAACATCTGGTGTGTTTTACGGGTTATATAGCATTTCTGCGACACCTACAACTTTGAATATTCAAAACAATACCGTATCTAACTTAATTTATTCAGCAAACAGTTTAACCGGAACCGGAGCTGTTAATCCCATATTTACAACCGGAAGTAATGCAGCTTCAACCTTTAATGTTACAGGCAATACTGTTAACAATGTTTCAAGATTTGGCTCTACAGGTGGTACAACAATAGGAATTAATATTAGCGCTGGTATTACAGGAATGACATTTAATGTAAATAATAACTCAGTTACTAATATGAGCATAGATGGAGCAGGAACATCAAGTACCATGTATGGTATTGTAGTTCCTACTGGGACTTTGGTTGTAAACGGAAATCAAATCAATTCGCTAACCTGTATAAAAACTACAGGAACAGGAGAAATGAATGGACTCAGAAGTTTTTCCTCACCAGTTAATGAAACATATAATAACAATATTGTTCACACAATAACACACAATGGTACAGGGACAGTAATTGGAATACATACTAATACAGCAGCAGGAACGAGAACACTTTCTGGCAATGTTGTTCATACCATTTCCGGCGCAGGTTTAACAATTACAGGTATTACACAAGCTTCCAGTGTGCCTAACATATTCAATAATAAGATTTATAATATCTTTAGTACAAGTACCGGAGCTCCAACGGTTTCAGGGATATTAATATCAAGTACTACCGCAGGAACAGCTAATATTTACAATAATATTATTGGTGATTTACGTGCTCCAAACGCAAGTTCTTCAGGCCCTACAGCTCCAACATTAAGAGGGATTAATATTACTTCAACAACAGCGTCTACAACGTTAAATGTTTCATTCAATACCATTTATATTAATGGTTCCACAACGGGAGCGAATTTTGCAACAGCTGCAATGTTTCATACTGTAAGTGCTACTTCAACTACTGCGCAACTGACATTAAGAAATAATATTTTGATCAATGTATCAACAGCTGCGGGTTCCGGTTTTACTGTGTCCTACCAAAGAAGTGGCACAGCACTAAATAATTATAATAATTCTTCCAACAATAATATATTTTTTGGTGGCATTCCAAGTGCCTCTAATCTTATTTTTTACGATGGTACGAATTCAAATCAAACCATTGGAGCTTTTAAAACACTTGTTTCTCCAAGAGAGGCAAATTCGGTTACTGAGTCCACACCATTCCTTTCATTAACAGGATCAAGCCCGGATTTTCTTCACATCAACCCTGCAATTCCTACCCAGGCAGAATCGGGTGCTGTTACTATTTCAGGGATTACAACGGACTTTGACGGAAATACCAGAAACGTCACAACGCCTGATATCGGTGCTGACGAAGGCAATTTTACTTTGGCTGATTTGACGCCTCCTTCTATTTCTTACCTTCCCTTATTAGTTACTTGTTCTACAGGAGACAGGGCTTTAAACGGAGTTGTTATTACGGATGCAACCGGGGTAAATACAGGCGCTACAAGACCAAGGGTATATTACAATAAAAATAACGGCCCATGGTTCTCACAACCGGGAACTTTGGCTTCCGGAACAGCATTGAATGGTACCTGGGATTTCACGATAGTTGCTGCTGATATGGGTGGTCTGGTTTTGGGGGATTTAGTATATTATTATGTGATTGCAGAAGATATTATCTCTCCGGCCAATATAGGAGCGGTGCCTGGTTTAGGTCTCGTTGCGTCAAGTACAATCAGTGTCACAGTGCATCCAAGTAATCCTTATTCTTATCTTATTGGAAATACCATAGGTGGTACATATACAGTAGGTGTGGGAGGAGCCTATACGACCCTTACGGATGCTGTGAATGCATACAATACTACATGTATGACCGCTCCTGTAGTTTTTGAATTGACAGATGCAATGTATTCCGGTTCAGAAACTTTTCCTGTTATTATCAATCAAAATCCGGGTGCAAGTTCTGTTAATACATTAACCATCAGACCAGCAACCGCTGTTAATGCTGAGATAACGGGATCAGTTGCTTCGAATGCAGTGATTTCAATCAGGGGACGTCACATAATTATAGATGGATCAAATAATAACAGTACTTCAAGGAATTTAACGATTACAAATACATCTACAACTTCTCCGAATATTATCACCGTTCTTTCAACAGGTACTACCCCGGTCATTAATAACAGAGTTGAAAATTGTATTTTAATCAATGGAGTAAATACATCTTCAGGGGTGATTGTCAGAGGAGTTGACGGATTAGCCGGTTATTTTAATGATATAGCGTTTGAGAACAATAGTTTCCGAAGAAGTTTTTATGGCTTGTTTATCAATGCAGCGGTGACAGGTACAAACGGCAGCGGTTTATTGATTACAGGTAATGATATGAATACCGTTGGTGCAGATGCACTCCGGATAGCTGGTATATATGTTCAAGGAGTCAATGGAGCTATCATATCCAATAATAATATAGGCAATATTACCAATAGTAATGCTGAAAATCCAAGGGGAATCTGGTTGGCTACAGGTACAGATAATGCAGTAGTGTCAGGTAATCAGATTCAAAATATATCTTTAACAAACACTGGGGCATTTGCCAGTTCAGGTATCGTAATTAGCACAGGTGCAACGACAACGAACATTGTTGTTAATAATAATACGATATCAAATTTATCCAATTCGGGAACCTTGTTAAACTTTGCCGGTATATTGTGTTTTGCACCTAACACGGATATTACCAATAATACCATATCAGGACTTACTCAAAATGCGGCTGCTGCATTCTGGGGTTTGGTCGCAAGTGGTGCTTTAGATTGCATTATTTCAGGAAATACCATAACTGGAATAACGACTGGTACAACCGGTATTACAAGTGCATTAAACGTTCAGGGTGCAAGTTCAAACGTGAATGTGTTTAATAATGTTATAAGAAATATTTCAAATACAAATTCAACAGGTTCAGGATCTAATGGTATCCAATTGTCATCTACGACCACAAGTGCAAACATTTCTGTTTACAACAATATGGTTTCTGATGTCAGAAGTTATGGTTTTGCAGGTGGAGGAACAGGAAATAATGGTTACGGAATGATCGTAACGTCAGGTTCAGGTTACAATATTTATTATAATACTGTAGCTATGAATACAAACCAGACAGTTGCAGGTTGGCCTGCTGCATTTAATGTTACAAGTGGAGTTACAGAAGCTGGTGCTATTAATTTGAGAAACAATATATTTTCTAATACGCAATCCGTAGGTACAGAAAGATATGCAATTTATAGCGGAGCCCCAAATACTGTATTTAGTAACATAAATTACAATGATTATTTTACAACCGGAGCAAATTTAGGGTTTATTGGTTCTAACAGAGCAACCTTGACGGATATTCAAACGGGTTTTGGCGGAAATATCAATTCAGTAAATATTCAACCGATTTTTGTATCTCCGACGGATTTACACCTTGACCCGGCTCCAAGCACTGCTTTAAATGATTTGGGTACACCAATTGTCGGATTTACAACTGATTTTGATGGCAATACTAGAAACGGTATGACACCTGATCTGGGAGCGGATGAATTTACACCTCCACCATGCGCTATAGCAGATGGCGGTACAGCAATGGCAGCTGATGATGGCCCTTACTGTATAAGTGGTAGTACTGTCATTAGTGCAACTGGTTTTTCAGGTGGTCTGGGAACAACTTATCTATGGCAATCTGCTTCAGATATGGCATTTACCACTCCTGTTGACATTGGTTCTCCATCACCTTCTTATAGCGATCTTAATACTGGAACATTAACGAGTTCAACCTATTATAGGTTAAAAGTTACATGTTCAAATGATATGACAGAAGATTTTTCATCAGTTACAAATCCTGTCGAGATTACAAACCCACAGATTTTGACTACTACAGGAGCGACAAGATGTGGTACAGGAACTGTAGATTTGATGGCTACAGCCAGTCCTGGTAATATTATAAGATGGTATGCTGCAGCAAGCGGTGGATCATCATTGGGTTCTGGTACTACTTTTACAACACCTGTAATTAATTCTACCACCATCTATCATACAGGGGCTACTTCACCAATTCCAGGGTCAATAATTACTCAAGGAGCAGGTGCAACAACAAGTGCAACCTATTCGAATCCTTTTTATTCACTTTGGAGTAATATACATACGCAACATTTGATAACGGCAGCTGAATTAACGGCATCTGGTTTGTTGCCGGGAGCTATAAATTCAGTGGCATTGAACATCACCAATGCCGGAACACTGCCTATGATTGATCTATCTGTTAAAATTGGCCATTCAACTTCGACTAACCTTACGGCATTTGTCAATAACGCAGGATTTTCTACAGTATTTACAAGTGCATCATTGCTACCTACTTCTGGTGTTAATACATTAACATTTAGTGCTCCGTTCGTTTGGGATGGGACCAGTAATTTGATACTTGAGTTTTGCCATGGTAATGGCGCCAGTAGTTCAACCATGTCGCGTACATGCCTTGCCGATAACACTTCATACAACTCAACGATTAAAGCTCATGTATCTGCTGCAACTAATGCAGCAACCATATGCGCTGATGTTAGTTCAAATTTATTGACTTACACAGTTCGTCCACAATTTATCTTTAATGGAGTTGGAGGATGTGAAGGTACCCGTTCACCAGTCACGGCGACAGTAAACACTCCACCTGCACTTACTTTGAGTGCTCCAAGTAGCAACATCTGCCAGGGAACCCCTTCCTCAACAGTAAACATCACATCTACTATTAGTGATTACGATACCTATACATGGAACCCTATGGCAGGTGTTTCCGGAACACCAGGTACTGGGTATACTTTCAATCCTGCGGCATCAACCAACTACACTCTTACGGCTTCTCAATTAGGAGGAAGCATGTGTATGAATACTGTTTCCCACAATGTCACAGTCAATCCTGTTCCCACAAGTGTAACACCAACAGCAACGCCTGCAGAAGTATGTACAGGTGGCAATAGTCAGTTGAATGTAACCGTTGCTGGCTTGAATTCACCAATCATGATAACTGAAGTTACCCTGTTCAGGACAGGTACAGGTCAAACAGTTACTTATCCACCATATGCAACAGGCGCAGATTTAGTTGAGATATCTAACACTACCTCAGGTTCATTAGATGTAAGTGGATGGACATTAGAAGATTTCGCCAACAACGCAACTACTGCATCTCATCCTGGATTTTCTTTCCCTTCAGGTACTATTATCCCGCCTAACTCAGTTGCTATTGTTTGTTTAGGTAATGGTACTGATGATATAGCTAATCGCTATTATAATACGGGTGGGGCTAATGATTCATGGAGTTCTGGTGCATTAGTGGGTATTGTTCTTAAAAATGGATCTAATATTATTGATGCTGTTGGTCTTAATTCAGGATATACTTTTAATCCGGCTACAGGTGTTACAGCAAGTGATTGGTCAGGCTTTGCACCAAGTGCAAGTGGAATTGCAGGAACCATAAGATCAGCATCAAATGATACAAATACTGGTGCGGATTGGATTCAGTCCAGTGGCGTGACGCCACAGACAATAGGTACTTATAATGCAGGTTATTCACCAGGCTTATCTATAACTACATACGCTTGGTCTCCTCCTGATTTTCTTTCAGCAACCAATATTCCTAACCCGGTTGCGAATGGCGTTACTGCAACCACAACCTATACAGTCAATGTAACTACAAGTGGTGGATGTACCGTAACTTCAAATAACGTAACCGTTACTGTTGTTGCTGGTGCAGCGATAACAACACACCCTGTTGCGCAAGCGAGATGTGTTGGTTCAACAGTCATGTTTACTGTCGGAACTACAGGTCCTAGTCCTTCATACCAATGGAGAAAAGATGGTGTAGATTTAGTGAATGGGGGCACAATTTCAGGTGCTACTTCTGCAACGCTCACCATTACCGGATTAGTTGCGGGTGATGCCGGCAACTATGATGTTGTTGTAACAGCAGCTTGTGGAGCACCAGTGACTAGTAATCAGGCAGCTCTAGCAGTGGAAACTGTAATACCAACTGCCGCCATTTCACCTGTATCTCCTTCTTATTGTGCAGGAGGCTCAGTAGTTTTGACTGCAAGTGGAGCAGGAATTGGAGGTAATTATGTTTGGTCACCGGGAACCGGTCTTTCTGGTACAAATACTGCAATTGTAACTGCAAACCCTCTGGTCACAACGACATATACGGTTACTGTAACCAATGCCGGAGGATGCTCAGATACTGAAGTTGTTACAGTTACTGTAAATCCATTGCCAAACATATTATCTGCCACAGCGACGCCTGCAACTCTCAATTGCGGAGACAACTCTCAATTGAATGTTTCAGTAAGTAATCCTGTAAGAGGATATTCATTTGCCACTTCAACAGGAAATTCATTAGATCCAATGACTAATTCACCAATTACATTGGTTGTTTCTGGTGTGGATGATGCACCAATGGGAGCAACTTCCGGGACATCAACAGCTGGACCTTCTATACCTTTGCCTTTTACTTTTAATTTTGATGGGGCAAATTATTCTCATTTTTCTGCATCACCTGATGGATGGGTAGTCTTTGGTAATAGCACAGCTGCAGCAGTTTCAGAATTTACAAATTTAATAACCAGTACAACCAATATTCCAAAATTATACCCTTATTGGGATGATTTGGCAACCGGAAGTAATGGGTCGGTCAGATATGTGGTTAACGGTTCAGCACCAAACAGAATTATGGTAGTTGAGTGGTTTGTTCGTAACCCAAGATTACCACTAACAGATCCTGCAAACACAACTTTCCAGGCATGGTTATATGAAGGTAGTAATGTAATTGAATTCAGATATGGTAATATGCCTGCAAATGCAAATACTGCCTCAATTGGATTATCTGGTACTACACCTGTGTCTAATTTTAATTGTGTAACACTAACAACCAATACAAATAGTACCACAATAACCAATGATGCTAATGCCGGACAGCCTGCAAGTGGAAGAATGTACACCTTCACACCAAAAGTATTCAATTATTCCTGGACTCCGACAACCTACTTAAATAATCCTGCTATCCGTAATCCTATGGCAATGAATATCGGAGGCAGTATCACTTATAATGTTGTAGTGACAGATCCGGTAACAGGTTGCTCGAGAACATCAGATAATGTGGTAATCACAGCCAACAACTGCGCCATTGCCCTCAATACCAAAGTATTCCTTACCAACGTTTCATCGGGTACCATGAGTGATGTTTTAAGAACTTTGCCTGATTTTCCTTTAACGGATCCATATACAACAGCACCTTATACAACCAGTGGATTGTTTACATATGTTCCGGCACAAACCCCGGCTACCACCACATTGACGATTTTAAATAACAATAATGTAGTAGACTGGGTATTTGTTGAATTAAGAACGGGTAGTTCAGGTTCGACCACAGTTGCTGCTTCAAAATCCGGTCTCCTTAAAAATGATGGTATCATCATCAATCCGGATGGAACGCCATTTTCATTTAGCGGTGTAGCTGCAGGCAATTATTTTATTGCCATCAAACACAGAAATCATTGTGGTTTTATGACAAATGGCACATTTGTTGTACCTAACCCTTCATTGTTGAATTTTACCAATAATTCTGTAACTTTGTATGAACCTAGTCACCCTTCATTACAACTTAAAGGAACAGGGGAATATGCTATGTGGACAGGTGATGCGGTGGTTAATGGAGCTATAACAGGAGGTGACGTCAATTTTATTCGTGCATTAAGTGGTATTAGTTCGGGCGAGTATAATCGGGCTGACGTTAATTTGAATGGTTCTGTTACCGGTGGGGATGTAAATGCAGCCAGAGTTAATAGTGGTCTTCGGTTTTGGCAAATAGATTAGTATAATAAATACAAAATTAAATAATAAATCAAAAAATAAGTATCATGTTTAGAATATTATTACTATTCATTAGTTTAATGTCTGTTTCATCTTTAAGGAGTCAGGTTTATATTCTTGAGTTTGTAGACCCGTCCCAAAATGCCAGTTCTTTGACATGGACAGCACAAATTCGGGCTATTTCCGGTTCTTTTACGATGGGTGCTTCAAATATCAGATACAATTTTAATAACTCAGGCCTAAATCCTAATAGCATTCCCACTTTTGTAGCGGCTTCCGGAATTCAGTTAGATGCAACAGGTTTTGTAGGTTCTGCGCCAAATAGAGTTGCAGTTGTATCTTTTTCGCCAACCAGTAGCAGCGGAATAACAGTTACTACTTCTCCTACAGTTATTGGTACAATAACCCACAACAAACTTCCAAATCTACCTTCAGGAACGCTGGCAAATGTTTTAATCAGGGAGTGGAATGTGCCAGGTTATACATCTAATCTTCCACTACCAACACCAAACCAATTATTTAACTGTACTCTGATTTATGATGCTTCAGGTGATGAAAATATATATCAGGCAGGGTTACCTGTAAATTTGGATCCAAATATTTCCTTACCTGTTAATCTGAAATCATTTTCAGCTGAAAAAGCAGGAGAAAGAATCGCAAGATTGGACTGGGTTTCTGCTACAGAAATCAATGTATCACATTATGAAGTAGAAAGAAGTTTTGATGCAATGTTTTTTGAAAATATTGGTAAAGTAGATGCTGTTGGAAATAGTACTTCGGAATCAGTTTATCAGTTATATGACAGAAAAATTCCGGATGTCAGGACAAATATTCTTATTTATTACAGATTGAAAATGGTCGATTTGGATGGGTCTTTTAAATATTCTGACATTCGTGGGGTTAATTTTGGTGGTGACCAAATATCAGGGGTAAGGATGTATCCTAATCCTACAACTTCCTTGTTGAATATGGATATTAATGTAACCTCTTTTGCAGAAGAAAAAGGAGAATTGCAGGTATTTGACGCTTTGGGAAAATTGATTTTATCCAAAAAAGTAATCGGAAGCGGTATTGAGACCATCGATTTGGGCAGAATGTCTAATGGTGTGTATCATGTGGTGCTGACTCAAGGTGACCAAGTCTTCAAGGAAAAAATAATAAAAATTGATTAATACTTTTTTTTATTAGCTATAAATAAAAAACCCTGATACCAAAATATCAGGGTTTTTTGTTTTCTTTCTAAGGGGTTTCTTCCATTCATTCAGGAATATCCACCATTTAATCAAAAATTTACACATTATGTAAAAAAAAATTTGTTACTGTAAAAAAACTATATTACTTTTACAGTGTTTTTAAGGACAATTCAAAAATAATTTATATGAAACTGATTTGGAGTATTGTTTTTTCAATGATTGTAGTACAATTTGGATTTAGCCAATTTGTCAATACGGGAGCTACAATCACCATTCAGCCGGGTGCAACCCTGAAAGTGGAAAGTAATGTGATCAATCAAGGTGGAGGGACGTTTACCAATAACGGAACTTTAGAAGTTACTGGTAATTTTACCAATTCAGCCACCTTTACTTCAGGTACTAATTCAGAAATCATTTTTTCAGGTACAGGTGTATCTACAGTAACGCCTGGTGGTGCATCCTTCAGAGATGTTACCCTGAATAAAACCAACAATAATGTTGTACTTGCCGGTAGCATGATCGTCAACGGTGTTTTGGACTTTAGCCAAAACAATAACAAAGTGATATTGGGGAGCCACAACCTGACAATGGGTTCGACAGCAAGTGTTATGGGTGCAGGTAACGACAAATATGTTGTCGCTTCCGGTTCCGGTAGAATGATTAAACCCATTGCAGCCAATGGAGTTTTAACTTTTGAAGTAGGGGATAATGATGCCGCAACAAATTATTCACCTGTGACGGCCAATGTTTCTGGGTCTGCATATTCAAGTGCTTCCATCGGGGTGAATCTGGTAAATGCTGTACATCCAAATAAACCAGGTACCTCAAATGACTTTTTAACCCGATATTGGGATGTTTTGGCATCAGGAATCACCGGATATAGTAATACCCTGACCGGAACATTTGTTCCTGCAAATGATGTAACCGGAAATCAGGCAAACATCGATGGAGCAGCGTGGAATGGTTCTGCTTGGTCTTACACCAATTCCTCTCATAGTGGCAATACCATTACAGTAACCACGACCAGTTTTGATACTGAATTGTCAGGTTTTGGAAGAGGCGTGGCTTTAAATGCTAAAGTGTTTTTAACCAATGTTTCATCAGGAACCATGTCAGATGTTTTGAGAACATTGCCTAATTTTCCATTAACTGACATTTATACTACAGCACCATATTCTACCAGTGGATTGTTTACGTATGTTCCTGCACAAACAGCTGCCACTACTACTCAAACCATTCTGAATAATAATAATGTGGTGGATTGGGTTTTTGTGGAATTGAGAACAGGTCCTTCAGGTAGTACCACAGTAGTGGCTTCAAAATCAGGCTTATTAAAAAATGATGGTACCATCATCAATCCGGATGGAACACCTTTTTCTTATGCAGGAGTAGCTCCGGGTAATTATAAAATAGCTGTAAAACACAGAAATCATTGTGGATTTATGACGGATGGTACTTATGTTATTCCAAATCCTTCGTTACTCAATTTTACCAATAATTCGGTTTCGTTGTACGGCTCCGATCCACTCCAACAAAAACCGGGAGGAGAATATGCTATGTGGACTGGAGATGCAGTCGTCAATGGGGCAATAACTGGTGGTGATGTGAATTTTGTTCGTTCATTAAGTGGTATTAGTTCAGGAGAATATAACAGGGCTGATGTAAATTTGAATGGAACAGTTACCGGTGGTGATGTCAATGCCACAAGAGTTAATAGTGGTGTTCGGTTTTGGCAAATAGATTAAAAAATATTTAATAATAAAGTTATGAAAGTTTTTAAAATATTTTTTCTATTAATAGTTGGTTTAGTAAGCCTGAAAGCTAACGATTCAAGGTATTATCTTGAATTTTCAAACATGAGGATTGAAAGTGATGTGGTATTATTTGATATAAAATTGTATCCGCTGAATAAAGAAATTATTTTATTATCCGGAAATTTGAGATATAATCTGGCAACCACTATTTCCGGTTCGGATATTAAACCTGAATTGATTAATTTAAATATCGATTTGAATCAAGACGTTATATCATTAAATCAATTCAACGGGTCTGAATATATTAACATAGCATTTAGTTCGAAAGAATTGCAAGGTGTTAAGGTGCCTGACTCAGGACTATGGCTTTGTACAGTTAAACAAAAAA
>Ga0058865_1060055_pt1 | contig 12394 bp, 14 predicted proteins | sample TNRReaAnaerobRNA_2_FD_61085 | JGI IMG/M metagenome (GOLD analysis project Ga0058865, IMG submission 61085) | Wastewater treatment Type I Accumulibacter community from EBPR Bioreactor in Madison, WI, USA - TNR Reactor, Time C-32min-Anaerobic_ RNA... | ecosystem: Engineered > Bioreactor > EBPR >...
CTATTTTGCACGGTGCTAAATTAGGCTTCAAAAAATGAAGGTCGCTATTATGCGCGAAGCAGATAAAACCTCAACCATCCGGAAATTCCGGATAGTTCAAAAGGAAAGGCAATCAGGCGAGAAAAGAGTGGCTATTTTGCACCCTCCGCTCCGAATGCTATCTTACGATCCTTGCCGGATGAACTTTTCGACGGATGTAATTGTAATTGGGTTAGTTGTTGCCTATTTTGCACGGTGCTAAATTAGGCTTCAAAAAATGAAGGTCGCTATTATGCGCGAAGCAGATAAAACCTCAACCATCCGGAAATTCCGGATAGTTCAAAAGGAAGGACGATAAGCCGAGAAAAGAGTGGCTATTTTGCACCCTCCGCTCCGAATGCTATCTTTGTAGTCTTAAATTCATGGACTTTTGGAATCAGCTGAATCTACCGCAGGCTTCGCCAACCAACTCCCCACCGACAGCGCGTATCAAACCCTCGAACGCATCAAAGCCGAAGTCCGAAAGGTCATCGTCGGGCAGGAGGAACTCATTGACCTGATGCTGGCGGCACTCTTGGCGAACGGGCATGTCCTCATCGAGGGCGTACCCGGCGTGGCAAAGACCTTAGCCGTCAAAGCCCTGACCCGAGCCATCGGCGCGCAGTTTTCCCGCATTCAATTTACGCCCGACCTGATGCCCAGTGATGTACTCGGCACTTCCGTCTATAACGTTAAAACGGGTGAATTTGAATTCAAAAGCGGTCCCGTCTTCGCCCAGATGATCCTCATTGACGAAGTGAACCGCTCCCCCGCCAAGACGCAGTCCGCCCTCTTTGAGGTTATGGAGGAACGCCAAATCACGATGGACGGCACCACCTACCCCATGCAGCCGCCCTTTCTCGTCTTCGCTACCCAAAATCCTATCGAGCAGGAAGGCACGTATCGCCTGCCCGAAGCTCAGTTAGACCGCTTCCTGTTTCATATCGAAATCAGCTACCCGCTTCCCGAACAGGAACTAACGATCCTGTACCACCACGATAAAACAACACTACCCGACCAGCTTGCCACCGTGCAGGAAGTCGCCACCGATGCCCAACTCGTCGCCTTTCAGGATTTAGTACGAAAGATTCGGATCGAAGAGCATTTATTAAAATACATCGTCTCCATCGTTCATCTGACGCGGAATCATCCTTCGCTGTATTTGGGGGCATCGCCGCGCGCGTCCATCGCTCTGATGAATGCTTCCAAAGCGATTGCTTTATTAGCGGGGCGGGATTTCGTTACCCCCGAAGACATCCGCTACGTAACCCTGCCCATCATGCGCCACCGCATCCAGCTGACCCCCGAAAAGGAGATGCAGGGCTTTACACCGCGCGCCGTCATCCAGCAGGTTTTGGAACAAGTAGAAGTACCCCGCTAACATCCGCCCAATAAAAAAAATCCGCTGAACGATGATCCGCCGACTCCGTACCTTTTGGCAGTGCTTTTACCTTACACCACGCTTCTTTTGGGTGGGGGCGGGAGTCATTTTGGTCTTCATCATCAGCTATTTTCTGCCGGCATTGGAGATCGTTGCCGATATATGCCTCTTAGCCTTTGTGTTAACGGTGGTGGTGGATGCAGTTGCCCTCTATGCCTTACCCAACGGCATCACGGCTTCGCGGCTGATACCCGAAAAATTCTCCAACGGTGAAAATAATGAAGTAGAACTTAAAATCGAAAACCGCTACCGTTTCCCCATCACCATTCATATCACCGACGAACTACCCTTCCAATTCCAGAAACGCGATTTCCGTCTGCAATCCCACTTTGCCAAACCCGACGTGAAGCGGATCAACTATTATCTCCGTCCCGTTGAGCGGGGAGCGTATGTATTCGGCTTTTTGCATGTGTTTGTACGGACGATTGTGGGTTTGGCGGAACGGCGGTACAGTTCGGATCAAAGTGCGGAGGTCGCCGTTTATCCATCATTTATGGAGATGCGTCGGTTTGAATTTTTGGCGATGTCCAACCGCTTGTCGGAGACAGGGATCAAGAAACTGCGACGCATCGGCGATTCCTCCGAATTTGAGCAAATCCGGGAATATGTGGCGGGCGACGACTACCGCAAGATCAACTGGAAAGCCACTGCCCGCAAAAGCTACCTGATGGTCAATAACTTTCAGGATGAACGTTCGCAACAAATCTACTGCGTGGTGGACAAAGGACGCATCATGCAGATGCCTTTTAACGGGATGACACTCCTCGATTATGCCGTCAATACGTCATTGGTGATGAGCAATATTGCCCTATTGCGCCAAGACCGGATCGGACTGCTGACTTTTTCTAATACCATTGATACGTTCATCAAAGCCGACAAACGCGGGCAACAGATGTACCAAATCGTGGAAAGCCTGTATCGCCAAACGACCGACTTCAAAGAATCCGACTACGAACGGCTGTACGTTTTCGTTCGGGAGGAAATCCGGCAGCGCAGTCTGCTCATCTTTTTTACTAACTTTGATTCGGTTTCGTCGCTGCGAAGGAACTTAAAATACCTCAAGCGGATGGCTTCCCGGCATCTGGTAGTGGTCGTTTTCTTTGAGAATGCGGAACTGTTCGACTTGGAACACCGCCGACCCGACAACATCGAAGAAATCTATTTACAGACCATCGCGCAGAAGTTCATTCTGGAAAAACGCCAGATCGTGAAAGAATTACAAAACGCGGGCGTGCATTCCGTGCTTTGTCCGCCGGAGGAGTTGTCGGTCAATACCATTAACAAATATTTGGAACTAAAATCACGCGGGTTGATTTAGTCAAATATGTTTACTTACGAATGGTTATTACAGCACGTCGGCACTACGACGGTTCATTCGCCTTCGCCTTTCGGTCGGTGGATGAATGCAACATTACTTCACGTGGAGCGGGAATTTGTGGCAATCCGCATGGAAGTCCGTCCCGAGATGGGCAATCCGATCGGGGGGTTACACGGCGGGGTGGCGGCGGCGGTCTTGGATGAAGTGATCGGCATGATGCTCGTTACCTTAGATGCCGAATTTTTCTACACTTCGGTGAACCTGTCGGTGGACTTTCTGGGTAACATCCGCACGGGTGAACCCATCATCGCCAAAGCCAAAGTCATCCGCAAAGGGAACAAGATCGTCAACACCGAAGGCACAATCGAAAAGGAAGACGGCACACTCTTGGCTAAAGCAACTTCTAATCTGGTGCTAACCTCGATTAAGACGAAGGGATAGGAATCATACAGCTTTTCTTGTATGAAGCTGATTTTTTAGTGATCTTTGAATCAAAGAACCGATACCGATGACTGAGCAAATGGCAACCTTAGTTCAACGGATGGAATGCTTATCCGCTGACCACCAAAAGATGTTGGCAGAACTTTTCCTGCGACAGATTGAATCCGAATTACAGCCGACTTTAGTGGCTACCGATGAATTGGAATTGTTGCTGGCGGAAGCCAAAAACGAAATCAAAGCCGGAGCGGTATTCGACATGGAGGAGTTTTCCTAAGCCGACAAAGCCTCCAATAATTGATCTTCCTTACCGGTATTGTCAATATCTTTAATCAACAAAGATAATAGATCAATCATTAGTCTAAAGTAATTCTTATATGCTGCAAAATCAACGTATTTAAGTGTCATTAATAGTTCTGCGGCTTGTCGGAGATCATGGGCTTTTAGTTTTGCCTCGATTTCAAGTTGCAGATTGGATTCATAGGTGGCAAGGAAGACCAAGGGCTGATCTTTAGGGGTATTTTGAAAGAAAGGAAACCTCGCGTCTGGGTGCGGTAAATAGGCTTCCGGTAGTTCCTCCTTTGTTATTTGGGCAATTTTATCATAATACAAGGTTGATTCAGTAAAGCGGATATCCGCCAGATAATAAATATGCCCCCGAGCGGATAAGAGAAAATCTCGATGCCCTATTTCATCCTTAATCAAGGATTGTAAAGCAGTGAAGCTCGTCTCATAAATGAGCCAACGATTATGTGAAGTATCATTATCGTACCATTCATAGATATAGAGCCGATAGCTTGAAGGATTGAAGAATAGGGATACTAAGGGTCCTTCATAGTAGTCTAAATCGGCTACTTTTTCTAATTTTTTGAAAAAAGAATCCGAAACAGAAGTTGGATTCGTTGCTAAAGCATTCATAGTAGTGAAGGTTATAGGTTAATGTTATGAATTTTCATGATGCCCCAATCCACATCGGCGAAGGGATGAAAGTTGACATGATCGTAATCCATTTGCTTGATCTCCCCTACACCATCAGTTGGCTTGATCTGAACTTCTCCTATGGCAGTCCATTTTTTTTGACGGATTAGCCGTGCCTTAGTTGCTATAAAACTATTCAGTTGCCCACTCCCTGTATTATTAAATGATACGGAAAAACCTTCGCAAGTGTTAAGGCGATCAGCATCAGACAGGGTGTTAACTCGTGGTGGTGATCCTTCTAAGGGTACCGGTAAAAACCACTGGTCTTGGGATGAATCTTGGTTAATAAATCGAAGCAAGATTTTTTCATAAGATTGATAGTCGGTAGGAGGACAATTCCGTACATTATCTCGAAATCGAGCCAAATGATTTTCGTGTAAATACTCCATAAGGCAAAGACAGGCAAATATACAAAAAGTAAGAAACATTCCGCAGAAACTCATCATTTAGTAACTTTGTGTAAGCACAGGCATTTACTTTTGATTTCACATGCGCCGACTACTCGCCTTACTCCTATCTCTGACGGCTGGCTCTACCCTTTGGGGGCAGAATTACACCATCCACAACCCACCGCCCGCCCCACCATATGTGCATCCCGTACCCTTAGATAGCGGTTGGGTGGAGATCACGGGGCTGGAAGACTTTGACCGTAAAGCTCCTTGTTTAGATCATTATAACCTGTATAATAGCGTCTATGATTATGTTTCAGAAGATAGCCTTCGATTCAATCAGTACGGAATCATCATCCGAGATTCAGCCACTTACTTCAAGTATAGACATTATGAATCAGCGTATGCTTACGGCGATTCTGCTTACATCAACTGTGATATCATAGGCTATTCTATTCATTTCCCCAAAATTGACTTTAACCGCCACAATTTACTTTTTTATGAGGTCAGCACTGGTCGTTGCCTCTTACTAAAGACGGAAGGACACCTGTACGTTAATCCTACCAAGAAAACCTATCTGTTTTTCGTTCAGTCTAGCAATTGGGGTAAATGTCTTGTCGGGCATACCGCTTATTATGAATTAATTATCCCGAAACTCAATCCCACCTACCGCGTATTATTTCGGAAGAAAACCTTAACAGTGGACTGACAAAAAAATTTCAGCCCGTCCTGCTTTCACACAATACGGGCTGACGATCGGTTTATAGGATCGTAGCAGAAATTAATGCTTGTTCTTAATTTTTTCCAAGATGCCTTTGATGTCGGGGACGAGGATGATCTCCGTTCGGCGGTTTTTGGCTTTCCCTTCTTTGTCGGCGTTGGAGGCGTTGGGGAAGAACTCCCCGTGTCCGCTGGCGGTAACGCGCTTGGGGTCTACGTTCTCTTTGGTGAGGGTACGGGTTACTTCCGTAGCGCGTAGTACCGAGAGTTCCCAGTTATCCTTCGGCGGGGTGTCATTAGAAGAGCGGATCGGGTCGCTATCCGTGTGCCCTTCTACCAATACATCTACCGACGTTACTTGTTTAAGAACTTCCGCTAATTGGGTTAAAGCCCGCTTACCGTCCTTCTTGAGTTCCCATTTACCGGTATCAAAAAGCAGTTTATCCGACATGGATACGTATATCTTGCCGTCCTTTTCGTAAACGCTGATCCCACTGTTCTCAAAGTCCTTGAGGGCTTGCATGATCTTGTTGCGGAGGGCTTCCAACAGTTCGTCCCGCTCTTTCAGCAGGCGTTCCAGTTCTTTGAGCCGTTCGGAGTTGGCTTGCAATTCGCTTTTCAGGCGGTTATAGTCCGCGATGGCATCCTGCAAATCCTTCGACGACTGCGATTTCAGTTGCGAATAGTCGTTTTCGAGGGAAGTAATCTTTTTGTTGGCTTCGTTCAGCCGGCGCATCAGGTCGCGGTTTTCCCTGCCGAGTCGGGTGGTGTCGGCTTTGAGTTTGGCGTTTTCCTTTTCCAAGTCGTGGATGCGCTCGTTGAGCTTGGCGTTATCTGCCCGCAGGTTGCTGAGTTGCTTTTGCAGGTTAGACTGCATTTCCTCAAATTTCTTTTTGGATACGCACCCGTTGAACAGCGTCAGGGCTACGGCAGTCATTAATAATAAGCGGATGACTTTCATAAATGATCGAGAATGATGAATGATGAAAGGGTATATATGAATTAATAAGGCTTTGTCCCCAAAGCATATTTGCAGACAAAGCCTTTATTGCGGGTTTGGTTAAAGCGTATCGCTGACGAACTTACGCCAAGCCTTGCGAACCGAAGCCACCCATCGGAGCGGGGGCCGCACCTTGCTCGTTAGCCGAGAAGGTGATCTCTCCGAACGATTGCTCGTACTTCTGGATGTTTTCGTTGAGGGCGTAGAGTAAACGTTTCGCGTTTTGCGGATTCATGAACACACGCGATTTTACTTTGGCTTTCGGTAAGCCCGGTAATACGCGGATGAAGTCAAAAACGAACTCGTCCGGCGAGTGAGAAATAATCACGAAGTTGGAAAACGAACCTTCCGCGATTTCTTCGGAAAGCTCAATGTTCAGCTGATTATCGTTTTCTTGTTGCATAAAAGAAAATATGTAAAAAAAGAAAATAAATGACTGGTTTTAGATGCCCAACAGCATACGGGACGGGTCTTCGAGTAAATCTTTCACTCGAACGAGGAAGCTCACACTTTCTTTTCCGTCAATTACACGGTGGTCATACGAGAGGGCTAAGTACATCATCGGGCGGATTTCCACCTTACCGTCTATCACCATCGGGCGGTCTTGGATTTTGTGCATTCCCAAGATACCGCTCTGCGGCGGATTCAGAATCGGCGTACTCATCAGTGAACCGAACACGCCCCCGTTGGTAATCGTGAATGTGCCACCCGTCATCTCGGAGATCGAGATTTTATTGTTACGGGCTTTACCGGCTAATTCCCCGATTTGGGTTTCAATTTGGGCTAAAGACAAAGATTCGGCATTGCGTACCACAGGCACCATCAAGCCCCGATCGGTAGAAACGGCAACACCCATGTCCACATAGTCGTGATAGATGAGTTCGTCCCCGTCAATAAACGCATTCACGGCGGGAAAATCTTTCAAGGCTTCGCAACAAGCACGGGTAAAGAAGGACATGAAGCCCAAGCCGATACCGTACTTCTCTTTGAATTTATCTTTGTATTTGGCTCTGATCTGTTGGATGGCGGTCAAGTCCACTTCGTTAAAGGTGGTCAGCATCGCCGTCTCATTTTTCACCGACACCAAGCGCACGGCTAAGGTCTGGCGGAGTTTCGACATTTTCTCCCGACGTTCGTTCCGCGCTAAGGGATTCACCGCAACGGGTGCGGTTGTCGGGCTTGCCGGTGGAGCGGTCGTTTTCGCTATGGGCGGAGGCGTTACGTTTGCCCCGATCACGTCGGCTTTAGTGATACGTCCGTCGCGTCCCGTTCCTTCGATTTGGGCGGAGGAAAGCCCCTTTTCGTCCATCATCTTTTGCGCCGAAACGGAAGGCACACCCGTAGCATACGTATTATTAGCATTCGTAGCGGGTGGCGGTGCCGTCGGTGTAGGAGCGGTCGTTACGGGGGTAGCCGTAGCGGTGGCAGGTGAACCGGCGGGCGCGGCGGCTGAAGTATCAATACGGGCGATGAGCGTGTTAATGTCCACCGTTGTGCCTTCGGTTACAATGATTTGGATCGCACCGGCACTTTCGGCATAGAGTTCAAGGACGGCTTTGTCGGTTTCGATGTCCGCCAAGCGTTGTTCACGTTGGACATAATCACCCGATTTCACGTACCACGTTTGGATCGTTACTTCGGTTACGGATTCGCCCGGACTCGGCGCAAGAATATCTACCATAATTACGAATCAGGTATAGTTCACCTTTAACGGCTTCAAAGTTAGAAAAATAATCGGCACGTGTGCAAACCTTCCCTTAATTAAGGTTTATTTCACCTGGCTACCCGACTGATAATCAATATTTTTCTCGTTGTTCCTGTACTATTGTCCCCGTATTAAAGTACAGGGATTAATGTTGACAGCCCCCAAGTAGCCTGCCTCATGTTAAAAAAATAGTAACCTTCCGTTATTGCGGGCTTTTTGTAATTTTGTAGCGACTTTTTTTAAGGGACTACGGGGAACATGCCCCGCTTGCCATCCATGCGTATTGTCTTATTTTTAATATTAGCTTTCCTGACTGTCGGATCGGTTATTTTGTTGGATCAAAAGGACGTTGTGCCGGGCGCACCCCCGTTGGGTAAATTTTTATCGCCTTTTCACGGCTTTTGGCAAAATTGTAACCCCCAAGACCCCGATTCGGATCAAAACCTGCACTTAAGAGGACTGAAAAGCGAGGTCAACTTGGTTTTCGATGAGCGGTTAGTTCCCCATATCTTCGCCCGTAATGATTATGATTTGTATTATGCACAGGGTTACGTTACGGCGATGATGCGCCTGTGGCAGATGGAAATCCAAACCCACTTCGCGGCGGGGCGGTTAAGTGAGGTGATGGGTGAAAAACTTTTACCAACGGATCGTTTTTACCGCAGGGTAGGCATGGTCGAGGGCGCAAAAAAAGCCTTAGCCGAAATGGAAGCCGACTCGACCTCCCGTATGGTATTGGAGGCTTACACGGCGGGCGTAAATGCGTATATTGATAGATTACATCCGCCCGACTATCCCTTTGAATATAAACTACTGGATTACGCGCCCGAACGCTGGACGAAACTCAAAGTAGCCCTCCTGCTGAAATATATGGCTTGGGACTTGACGGGGTATAATCAGGATGTAGCCATGACAAACCTGCTCCAGCGGTACGGTCAGCGGACGGTGAAAGAACTTTTCCCCGACTACCTACCCTACACCGAACCGATCATGCCCTCCGGCACGAAATGGGATTTCGATAAAGTAAGCGTTCCTAAACCGCCCGCTTATCCCTCTGTATCTATCGAAGGAAACGGGATGGCGGAAGCAACAACAGGAAATTGGGGACAGCGCGACGACCTTTCTGCCTATAACGGCAGTAACAACTGGGCAATCAGCTTCGGTAAAGCGGCTTCGGGCTACGCCATGCTGGCAAATGACCCGCATTTATCCATGAGCCTACCGTCGCTTTGGTTTGAAATACAGCTTTCATCGCCGACGGTGAACGTTTACGGGGCATCCTTGCCGGGTGCGCCGGGGGTCATCTCGGGTTTTAATGAATTTGTGAGTTGGGGCATCACCAATACGGGAGCAGACGTTTTAGACTGGTACAAAATCAAATACCAAGACAACAAAAAGGAATTCTACTGGTACGGCGACCGCTATTTAGAAATCCACCGCCGGACGGATACCTTTATGGTTCGGGACAAAGGCGCGGTGTATGATACCGTTTTAAGTACCCATCACGGACCTATCATTTATCATAACAAAGAAGCAAACATGCGGGCGGGTGTGCCGATACACTGTGCTTTGCGCTGGGTAGCCCACGAAGCCTCCAATGAACTGCTGACGTTCTATCAGCTGAATCGTGCCAAGACCTACACCCATTACTTGAAGGCGTTGACGTATTATGACTGTCCTGCCCAAAATTTCGTCTTCGCCGATAATGCTAAAACGATAGCCCTGCGTTCTAACGGTAAGTTTCCCCTCAAATGGAAAGATCAGGGTAAGTTCATTCTGGACGGTTCTGACCCCAAACACGATTGGCAGGGCTTCATCCCCAAAGATCAAGTGCCGGGCGTGAAAAATCCCGAGCGCGGTTTCGTTTCCAGTGCCAACCAAGCCCCTGCCGATAGTACCTATCCGTATTATCTGGATTGGGATTTTGAATCTTACGAACGTGGTAAACGGATCAACGACCGTTTGGCACAGATGCAGGAAGCGACGATGGACAGTTTCCGCTTGCTTCAAGCCGATAACTACAACTTGCTGGCGGAGAAAGTATTGCCAAAGATGCTGAAATACCTGCAAACGTCCTCCGACAACAACGAACGTTATGCCCTCGATGCTATTCGTGATTGGGATTTGAATAATGATGCCAACAGTTCAGGGGCGGCGGTCTTTCAGTTATGGTGGTATTTTTTAATGAAAAACATTTGGGAGGATGAATTTCCTTCCGATAAGATGCTTTATCCTTCCCGAGCGGTAACGGCACGCCTCATCACGCAAGATACCGTGCGTAAATGGTGGGATGATGTGCGTACCAAAGATAAACGCGAAACCTTTGTGGATCAGCTGAATCTTTCGTTCCGTAATGCGGTGGATTCCCTGAAAAGGCGTTTCCCGCAGACCAAAGACTGGACGCTTGCCAAGCTGAAAGGAACGTACATTCCACACATCACCCGTAACCAAGCCCTCAAAGCCTTAGGCAGATACGATATTAAAACGGGGGGCGGAGTCGGCATCGTGAATGCCACCAATATCAACCACGGTCCATCATGGCGGATGGTCGTTTCGATGGGTCCCTATGTGAGGGGCTTCGGCATCTTCCCCGGCGGGCAATCGGGACATCCCGCCAGTGCCTATTATGATCATATGATAGATAAGTGGGCAAAAGGTGAATTGGAAGAATTCCATTTCATGCGCAAATACAACCCCGAGATCAAAAACCGCAAAGCCGTCTGGAAGATGCAACAGGAGTAGGGTGAAGTTCGATGGATTTCGCTTGGGGCAATAGGTTCAAAACAGCCGAACTCACGTAACTTTGCATTCATGTTCCCCGACCACACACCCTACGACACCCGAACGAAGCTCCTTTTAGCCAATGCAATCCCGGTTTTACTTCGAGTTCTGCTCCGCTTGGAAGAAACCGATGCCTTAGAATGGGTTGCTTTACCCAACGAAGAACCGCTCACCATCCATAAGCGGGCGGATTTTGTGATCCGCAACCGAACCGACAACCAGCTGATTCAGGTAGAATTACAAACCCATGCCGACAAAGATATGTTGGAGCGGTGTTTTGTCTATGCCGCGCCCTACATGGCTACCTACAAGACGATTCCCTATCAATACATCCTGCATTTGGGTCAAGAACCCGCCGACTACCGCACCGAATTTTCCAACGACTGGCACACTTTTCGCATCGAAGTGATTGATCTGAAGCAAATTCCGGCGGAGGAATTGCTCCAATCCGACCTGCCGGAAGCCGTCGTCATGGCAATTTTATGCGCGTCGGACTCACCGGAACAGTTGGTTGAAGCTATTTTTGAGCGTCTGCGCGCTTTAGTCCTTGACAATAACAAACTGGCGGATTATATTAGCATCGCGGATACGCTGAGCGCGCTCCGCGATATGAACGACCTCATCAAAAATAAACGCAAACATATGGCATTACAATTAGACATCACCAAATCTTCCATCTACCAAGAAGGCAAAGCGGAAGGTAAAGCGGAAGGGCGTGATGAAACACTCCTCGAGATCATCCGTGAGATGCACGCTGACGGAGACCCTTTAGCTAAAATAGCCCGCATTTGCCATTTGACGGAGGAAAGGGTAAAAGAAATCCTGAATCTTTAACCTAAAATACATGAAATCACTCCGTACCGCCCTTGATTTCCTTTTATTCGTGATGGTGGTGGTACCCTTGGCGCGCTATGCCTACTTGGCATATCTGCCGTGGCACCGTGTGTCGGAACAGTTCACCGGAAAGCTGACCGCAAAGGCATATGTGTACAACTGCTTGACGGGTGGTATATCGCCGATCATAACCCGAGCGGGAAAATTGGGTAAGGAAGTCGCCGACACCAACGGCGTAACCCTCACTGATGAGCAAACCGAACGACTGATAGGCTATTGTAATGACTTTAGAGGTAGTAAAATCCGTAGGTTTTTGACGGTGTGCGGCTACGACCCCCATCATGGCTATGTGATTTATGGTGAAAACAAACGAGTGGTCGCGCACATCAGCGTTTGCGTAACCTGCGGAGAATTGCGCTTACGTCCGGATTTAGCACAACGAATTACCGATAAATCCCATCGTCAAATAGAAAATCTTTTAGAAGAATTGGGTTTGCCTCAAACCGATTATGAGTCGTATTACGCCCGCTTCCACCCTGAATATCAGCTTCGTCAACCGCGAAAGGTGCAGTAAAAGCCTCTTGATCCCGCGATTATACCTAAGAAACGACGGACTTAAACACGGAATAAAAGCCCTATTTTATTCTGATTTATGGTATGCTTACCAAGCAGTTATTCCGCCCAAGCAACATCTTTCTCCAGCAGAACGTGGACAAACAAATCATGTAGAACGATTTAATGGTACGCTTAGGCACTTGTGTTCTCACTCGTC
>Ga0058865_1019789_pt1 | contig 12363 bp, 11 predicted proteins | sample TNRReaAnaerobRNA_2_FD_61085 | JGI IMG/M metagenome (GOLD analysis project Ga0058865, IMG submission 61085) | Wastewater treatment Type I Accumulibacter community from EBPR Bioreactor in Madison, WI, USA - TNR Reactor, Time C-32min-Anaerobic_ RNA... | ecosystem: Engineered > Bioreactor > EBPR >...
TTCCTGGGAGCATGCAATAGAATTCATCTACCGCATCATCACCCAACCATCAGGAGCCACCGCATGAGTCTCGTTCTGCCCGCTGGAATGCAAATCAATGCCCCGATCAAGCCCGGTTACGAAACCATCCTCACCCCTGACGCGCTGGCTCTGGTGGCCAAACTGCATCGTGCCTTCGAAGGTCGCCGCCAGGAACTGCTGCAGGCGCGGATCGCTCGCCAGGCGCGGATCGACGCCGGCGAAATGCCCGACTTTCTGCCGGAAACCCGGCACATTCGCGACGGCGACTGGAAGATTTCCCCGTTGCCGCAAGCACTCGAGCGTCGGCGGACCGAAATCACCGGCCCGGTCGAAGCCAAGATGATCATCAACGCCTACAACTCGGGTGCCGATTCGTACATGACCGACTTCGAGGACTCGAACAGCCCGAAGTGGGACAATCAGATCCAGGGTCAGGTCAACCTCTACCAGGCGATTCGACGGCAGTTGTCGTTCACCAACGAAGCCGGCAAGGAATACACGCTCAACGACAAGATCGCCACGCTGCAGATCCGTCCGCGTGGCTGGCACCTCGACGAAAAGCACGTGACCGTCGATGGTCAACGCGTCTCCGGCGGCATCTTCGATTTCGGGCTGGTCTTTTTCCACAATGCCAGGGAACAGATCGCGCGTGGCGCCGGCCCCTTCTATTACCTGCCGAAGATGGAATCGCATCGCGAAGCGCGCTTGTGGAACGATATCTTCATCATGGCACAGGAGCACGTCGGATTGCCCCGCGGAACGATCAAGGCAACCGTGCTGGTGGAAACGATCCTGGCCAGCTTCGAGATGGAGGAAATTCTCTACGAACTGCGTGAGCACTCCGCTGGCCTTAACGCCGGACGCTGGGACTACATCTTTTCGTGCATCAAGAAGTTCAAGAAGAACCCGGAGTTCTGCCTCGCCAACCGCGGCGCGATCACCATGGAAGTCCCCTTCATGCGCAGCTATGCCCTGCAGTTGGTCAAGGTCTGCCACAAGCGCGGGGCGCCGGCAATGGGTGGCATGAGCGCACTGATCCCGATCAAGAACGATCCGGTGGCCAATGAAAAGGCTCTGGCGGGTATCCGTCACGACAAGACGCGCGATGCCAACGACGGCTTCGATGGTGGCTGGGTGGCCCACCCCGGGCTGGTCGCGATTGCCGGCGAGGAGTTCCACAAGGTGCTCGGCGAGCGCCCGAACCAGTGGGAAAAACAGCGCGACGAGACCTTCACCGCCGCTGATTTCCTCAACTTCCAGCCGTCGCAACCGATCACCGAGGCCGGCTTGCGTAACAACATCAACGTCGGCATTCATTATCTCGGTAGCTGGCTCGCCGGCAACGGCTGCGTGCCGATCCACAACCTGATGGAAGACGCGGCCACCGCCGAGATCTCGCGCTCGCAGGTCTGGCAGTGGGTAGTTTCGCCGAAAGGGGTGCTCGACGACGGCCGCAAGGTCACCGCAGAAATGGTGCGCGGCATGATCGCCGAAGAACTGCTCAAGGTCAAGGCTACGGTCAGCGCCCAGGGTGAGGATACCGCGACCTACGATCAGGCAGCCGTCATTTTCGACAAGATGTCTCTGTCGCCGGAATACCCGGAGTTCCTGACGCTGCCGCTGTACGAAGCCATGGACTGAAGCGCCTGCCGCTTTGTCGCCAACGCTTGACCACGGCGCCCGATCCGCGGCGCCGTTTTTTCACTTCCTTACGCCGGTGTTCGACACCGCTGCGGCGTCAGGACGGCGCTCCCAGGGCGCGCGCACGCAGGGCGCTGAGTTCCAGGCCTGCGGCATCGGGGGCTGTTTGTGTCGGCCAGCCCTGCAGGTGGCTGGTGGCGATGCCGGTTAAAGCGTGCATCCAGTCGTCACGCTCGTTGAGGCAGGGGACGTAGCAGTACTCCTTGCCGCCAGCCTGCATGAACTCGCTCTTGCCTTCGATGGCGATTTCCTCGAGCGTTTCGAGACAGTCTGCCGGAAACCCGGGACAGATCACGTCAACCCGCTGCAGCCCCTGTTTACCGAGCGCCTGCAGGGTTGCCGCGGTGTACGGCTGCAGCCACTCGGCACGGCCAAAACGCGACTGAAAGCAGATCTGATAGCGTTCCTGCGCCAACCCCAGTGCCTCGGCGAGCAAGCGGCCGGTCTTCTGGCACTCACAGTGGTAGGGGTCGCCCTTGTCCAGGGAGTAGCGTGGCAGCCCATGAAAGCTCATCACCAGACGATACGAGTGGTCCGGTCTGCCCTTGCTCGCCCAGTGCTCGCGGACGCTGGCTGCCAGCGCTGCGATGTAGCCCGGATGATCGGCAAAGCTCCTGACGCTGCGTATTTCCGGCTGGTTGCGCACGCTCTGCAGCCAGGAAGCGACTGCATCGAGGGCCGTCGCCGTCGTGCTGGCGGCGTACTGCGGATACAGCGGCAAGAGCAGAATGCGGCTGCAGCCCGCGGCCTTGAGGCGCGATAGCGTCGCTGGAATCGACGGCTGACCGTAACGCATCGCGTAGCCGACGAGCACTTGGTGCCCGGCCTGACCGAGAAAACCGCGCAGCAGCGTGGTCTGCCGTTCGACATGAACCTTCAGCGGCGAGCCGTCCGGCGTCCATACTGAAGCGTACTTTTCGGCTGAGCGTTTGGGCCGGGTGTTGAGGATGATCCCGTTGAGGATCAGCCACCACACCGGGCGCGGAATCTCGACGACGCGCGGGTCGGAGAGGAACTCCCGGAGATAGCTGCGCACGGCCTGCGTGGTCGGCGCTGCCGGGGTGCCGAGATTGATCAGCAGTACCGCCGTGCGAGCCGGCGAGCCGTGGCGATAGGCCGGTTCGGGGAGATAGCGGGGCATCAGCAGTGGGCCTGGTAAGTCAGCGCGGACGACAGCAGTTTGGCCGTGATGTCCACGATCGGGATGACCCGCTCGTAGGCCATGCGCGTCGGACCGATGACGCCGAGCGAGCCGACCACCTCACCATCCACCTCATAGGGGGCGGTGACGACGCTGCATTCGTCAAGGGACGCCAGCCCAGATTCGTCACCAATGAAGATCTGCACGCCGTCGGCGCGCTGCGACAGATCGAGCAACTGCATCAGCGCGGTGCGTTGCTCGAAGAGATCGAACAACTCGCGCAGCCGCTTCATGTTCGACGAAAACTCCTCGACTTCCAGCAGGTTGCGCTCACCAGAAATGACATAGCGCTCGCCGGGGCCGCGCATCGCCTCGTCACCGGCGACCAGGGCGGCGGTCATCAGCGACTGCAGGTCGCCCCGCAATTCCTGCAGTTCCTGGCGGACGCGACCATGAATGTGCTCGAAATCGTGGCCGGCAAAGTGCTGATTCAGGTAATTGGTGGCGGTGATCAGTTCTGACTGGGTATAGGAACGTGTGGTGAACAGCAGACGATTCTGCACGTCACCGTCGGAAGTGACCAGGATCAGTAGAACGCGACGCTCGGAAAGACTGACGAATTCCATCTGGCGAATCTTCGGCGCCAGGCGACGCGGCGTCAGGACGATGCCGGCGAAATGCGACAGCCCGGACAGCAGGCGCGAAGCATTGCTGATCAGTTGCGTCGGTTGCGTCGGCAGCAGTTGCCCTTCCATGGCCTCGAGCTTGTCCTTGTCCAGCGGCCTGACGGTGAGCAGGCTGTCGACAAAGAGACGGTAGCCGCGCGCTGTGGGTACCCGACCGGCAGAAGTGTGCGGACTGGCAATCAGGCCGATATCCTCGAGATCGGCCATCACGTTGCGCACCGTGGCTGCCGACAGGTCGAGACCCGAGTACCTTGACAGCGCGCGCGAACCGACCGGCTGACCTTCCGCGATGTAACGTTCGATCAGGGTCTTGAGCAGCGTTCTGGCGCGATCGTCGAGCATGGTTTCGATTCTACAAAAAATCCTGACTATACGGGGTGCCGCGGAAGCAAGCTGTGGTTTAATTCGACCCCATGAACAACGCCTTTCCTCAAGCTTCGGCTGATAGCGCGCCGCCACCCCGGACGATCGCGCTGATCGGAAAGTACCACAGTCCGGACATCGCCGAGTCAATTCGCGTCCTGGCCAGATATCTGCATGAGCGTGGCATGACCGTGCTGATCGAGGAGGAAACAGCCTGCACCGTCGTCTCGCCGCTTGACCGGGGCAGTTGGGCGAGCGGCAGTTTTTCGTGGCTCGGCGCCCACGCTGACCTGGCGATCGTCGTCGGCGGCGACGGAACGATGCTCAATGCCGCACGCCAACTGGCACGTTATCGGGTGCCTCTGGTGGGCGTCAACCAGGGGCGTCTTGGCTTCATGACCGATATTGCGCGCAAGGACATGCTGACCTGCATGGATGACCTGCTCGATGGCAAGTTCGTCGAGGAACAGCGCATGCTGCTGGATGCCGAGGTCGTGCGCGGCAAGCGCAGTGTTTTTGCCAATCTGGCGCTCAACGACGTGGTCGTGGACAAGGGGGCGATCGGGCGGATGATCGAGTTCGAGTTGTTCATCGACGGCGAGTTCATCTACCACCTGCGCGCGGATGGCCTGATCGTCGCCACCTCGACCGGATCGACCGCCTACGCGCTGTCGGCCAATGGCCCGATCCTGCATCCGCAGGTTTCCGCCATTGCGCTGGTGCCGCTTTGCCCGCACGCACTGACCAACCGGCCCATCCTGGTCGGTGACCGCAACGAAATCGAGATCCGTATCGTCTACGCGACGGATTCGCGGGCCCACTTCGATGGGCAGGTGACGGTGGACCTCAGGAATGATGATTGCGTACGCATTCGTCGGTCCGAATACTCGATCTGTCTGCTGCATCCACCGGCTTACAGCTATTTCGCCATGCTCCGGCAAAAGCTGCGCTGGAGCGAACGGCCCAAGGAACACTAGAGCACTCCTGTGACGACGCCCCAATGCTCTGTCGCTTGACGATACGCGACTTCGTGCTGGTCGACCGACTGGAGCTTGACTTTCAGCCGGGCTTCGGCACCCTGACCGGCGAAACCGGTGCTGGCAAGTCGATTCTGGTTGACGCGCTGGCCTTCGCCCTTGGCGAACGCGCCGATGCCGGTCTCATTCGCGCGGGCTGCGAACGGGCTGAAGTAAATGCCGAGTTCGATCTCGCAGGGGTGCCGGCGGCTGTCAACTGGCTGCAGGCGCACGATTTCGATACCCAGGGTGTCCTGTTGCTGCGCCGAGTGGTGGATGCCAACGGACGCTCGCGCGGCTATCTGAATGGCTCACCGGCCACCGTCCAGCAGTTGCGTGAGGTCGCTGAGTCGCTGGTCGACATTCATGGCCAGCATGCCCATCAGTCGCTGCTGCGCAGCGAAGCGCAGCGTGCTTTGCTCGATGCGCATGCCAGGCTGCAACCGCTGCTGGCGCAAGTCGCTGTCGCCTGGCGCGACTGGCGCGCAGCCCGGGCGCTGCTCGATGCCGCGAGCAGCGGCCTCGAGGCGCTGGCCGCCGAGCGTGAGCAACTGGAGTGGCAGGTTCACGAGTTGCAGACACTGGGCTTTTCGAACGACGAATGGCGGGCGCTGAACGAGGAACACAAGCGTCTGGCGCATGCCGCCAGTCTCCTCGAGGGCGCCGAGTTTGCCCTGCAGGTACTGGCCGAGGGCGAGACGGCGTGTGAGGCTCAGGTCGCTGCCGTGGCCAATCGCCTGGATAGCCTCTCCGAGTATGACTCGGCGCTGGCGGAGGTCGCCGTTCTCGTGCAGTCGGCGCAGGCAGAACTCGGCGAGGCGATCTCGGCGCTGCGTCGCTACAGCAACCGCGTCGAGCTTGATCCGCGGCGCCTCGGCGACGTCGAGCGGCGCATCGAAGCGGTGCTCGGCTCGGCGCGGAAATTCCGCTGCGCCAGCGAAGACTTGCCGGGCTTGTTGGCCCGCTGGCAGGAGCGTTTGTCGGTGCTCGGAGAAGCTGCCGACATCGCCGGCCTGCAGGCGCGCAGCCTCAGCGCCCGCGCTCATTATGAGCGACTGGCCAGTGCTCTGTCGGAGCAGCGCGCCACGGCGGCGGCGGCGCTGGGCGCTGAAGTCAGCCAGGTGATGCAGCAATTGGCCCTTGGCGGCGGTCGCTTCGAGGTGGCTTTGCTGCCGGTCGAGGGGGGAAACGCCGGCGGTTTCGAGCAGGTCGAGTTTCGTATTGCCGGGCTCGCCGGCAACGAACCACGACCCCTGGCCAAGGTCGCTTCGGGGGGCGAGATCTCGCGCATCAGTCTCGCCATCCAGGTGGTCACCAGTCAGGCGGCGAGCGTGCCGACACTGGTCTTTGACGAGGTCGATGTCGGGATTGGGGGTGGGGTTGCCGAGGTGGTCGGTCGTCTGCTGCGCGAGCTGGGGAGCCAGCGGCAGGTTCTTTGCGTCACGCATCTGCCCCAGGTGGCCGCTCGCGCCAACTGGCAGTGGCAGGTCAGCAAGATCGCCGACGCCGGGCAGCTACGCAGCCAGGTCGCGGCACTCGATGCCGAGGCGCGGGTCGAAGAAATCGCGCGCATGCTCGGCGGCATCGAGATCACAGCGATCACCCGCCAGCATGCGAGAGAAATGCTCGGGGTTTGTTGATCGCGGCCCGCTACAGCGCGCGCTCGGGAGCGCGCCGGAGGCTGGTCAAACAGCCTTCTTGAGCTTGTTCCGGGCGGCCTTCCTGAGCGTTTTGAAGAGTTCCGGGTCCTCTGCTTTGAGGTATTCGCTGACCTCGAAGTCTTCCCGTTTCAGACGTTGAATGTCGATCTGCTCGACATGCACCAGACGCAGCAGCTCGCGCACCGGCTTGGGCATGTTGCGACCGCTTTCATAGCGCGAACCGCCGCTTTGCGTCACCCCGATCTTTGACCAGAACTGCTGCTGATTCAAACCAAGCTTGCGGCGAATTTCGCGCGGATCAACCCGCTCAACGACCTTGACGGTGCTCATGACAATCCTTTCTTGCAATTACTCGATGCGAACGAGCAGGAATTCGCGTCCCTGCAGTGGGTCGATACCCTGTGTCCCCAAGAACACACGGCGCACTATAAGCGATTGGGCCAGAATTGCAAGTGGCATCCAATTAGAACATCTGGCTAATGCGAATCGGTTCGTCAATGCCGCACGGCTTTTGCCGGCGGCTTGCACATTGCCTTAGAATATCGGTTTTTTGGCCTTTCAACTGGATCTGGCATGGCACTGATAGTTCAAAAGTTTGGTGGTACGTCGGTCGGCTCGACGGAGCGCATAAGGAACGTCGCAAAACGCGTGGCGCGCTGGCGCGCGCGCGGTCACGACATCATTCTGGTTCCCTCCGCCATGGCCGGCGAGACCAATCGCCTGATTGCTCTGGCCAAGGAAATTTCGTCGGCACCTGACCCACGCGAACTCGACGTGATCGCCGCCACCGGCGAGCAGGTCACCATCGCCCTGCTGGCCATGGCCATGCATGCGGAAGGTATAAAAGCCAAGAGTTTTACCGGCTCGCAGGTGCGCGTGTTGACCGACAGCACCTTCACCAAGGCGCGGATTCTCAAAATCGATCAGGAACGGATGCGCAAGGCTCTGGCCGACGGCAACGTGGTCGTCGTCGCCGGCTTTCAGGGCGCCGACGAGGAGGGCAATATCACCACGCTGGGCCGCGGCGGCTCGGATACCTCGGCCGTCGCGCTGGCGGCGGCGATGAAGGCAGACGAGTGTCAGATTTACACCGATGTCGACGGCGTCTACACCACCGATCCACGGGTTGTGCCGGAAGCGCGCAGGCTCGACACGATCACCTTTGAAGAGATGCTGGAAATGGCCAGCCTGGGCTCAAAGGTCCTCCAGATCCGTTCGGTGGAGTTCGCCGGCAAATACAAAGTCAAACTTCGTGTGCTTTCCAGCTTCGCGGAAGAGGGTGAGGGCACGCTGATCACAGTTGAGGAAAAAGGCACCATGGAACAACCGATCATCTCCGGAATTGCTTTCAATCGCGACGAAGCCAAATTGACCGTACTGGGCGTTCCGGACCGCCCCGGCATCGCCTACCAGATCCTTGGGCCGATCGCCGATGCCCACATCGACGTCGACATGATCATCCAGAACATCGGCCGCGACGGCACGACCGATTTTTCGTTCACCGTCAATCGCAACGACTACAGCAAGTCACTCGCGATCCTGGAGACGGTCAAGGACAATATCGGCGCACGCGACGTCACCGGCGACAATACGACCTGCAAGGTGTCTGCGGTTGGCGTCGGGATGCGTTCGCATCCGGGGGTGGCGAGCAAGATGTTCGGCGCCCTGGCGAAGGAGAACATCAACCTGCAGATGATCTCGACCTCGGAAATCAAGATTTCTGTGGTCATCGAAGAGAAATACCTCGAGCTTGCCGTACGCGTTCTGCACAAAGCGTTTGGTCTCGAGAAACCGCAAAAATCAAAGTTGGGTTTGACCGGCCGCGGCGAAACCGATATCATCACGCCGTCTTAGGAGACGTGGCCGAGAGGTCGAAGGCACTCCCCTGCTAAGGGAGCATGCGGGCATAAACCTGCATCAAGGGTTCAAATCCCTTCGTCTCCGCCAGGATACCGGCTGTAAACGCCCTGCAGCAAAAACGAAGACCCCGCTGAACACCCTGTTTTGCGGGGTTTTTCGTGTAAGCCTGTTGACCTCGCCTACCCTAAAAATGTCATATCCGCGCTCTTGAGAGCCATTTCTCTCGAAACCTTCTGACTTCGTAAATTTGGTACGGTTTTTTACGCGATTGTTTTTAAGTGACTTTTTGAGGGGTTTGGACGGGTTTTGCGATGGCGTATGCTTTGGTTTGGTGAGGTACGCCATCCCCCCAGCTCGCCCGCGGGGCAACGCGGAAGATCCGAGGCGGCAGCCCCTTCTGCGATCTTGCTCTGGGGGACGTAGTAGGCATAGCTGCGGCCGTTGCGCACGTGGGAACGCCACGGCGAATAGGCGCGGCCGTCGGTGCCAAACACCAGTACCTTGAGCAGGAAGTCATTGTGCTTGTCCGACGCGCCTTTTTTTTGGACGGCGCCGCTCATCGAGCAAGGCATGGGCGCTGCCCCACAGGTCGGCCGGAACGATCGGATCGTGGGCACCGGCGTGCCACTGATCGCCGGACTTCATTTCGCCGATCAGCGTCCGGTCGTTGAGCAGTCTTTACAGGTAGTTCTTGTCGAGCGGCCGTCCGCCCCGCGCCTTGCCCGTCCGCGTCATCCACGACTTGGTGGTCACGCCTTGCTCGCCGAGTTCCGTGACCAGCTCGGTGATCGATCCCAGCGCCACGAAGCGCTCGAAGACGTGCCGCGCCACCCGCGCCTCCTCCTCGTTGACCAACAGCCGCTGACCACGGACCTCGTAGCCCATCGGCGGCACGCTGCCCGTCCACATCCCCTGGCGCCGCGTGGCACGGACCTTGTCGCGGATGCGCTCGCCCGTGTTCTCCCGCTCGAATTGGGCGAAGGTCATCAGGGCGTTGATCGCCAGGCGACCGGCGGCGTCTTGGCTGTTGAGGTGCTGCGTGACGGAAACCAAGGTGACGTGGTGGCGCTCGAACATTTCCATCAGTCTGGCGAAGTGCGCCATGCCGCGGCTCAGACGGTCGAGCTTGTAGACCACGACCAGGTCAACCCGGCCGGCTTCGATGTCGGTGAGCATCTGCTGCAGCGCCGGACGTCCGAGCGTACCGCCAGAAAAGCCTGGGTCGTCGTAGGAGACGGACACCGGCAGCCAGCTCAGGTGGTGTCGGCTGGCGATGTAGGCGTAACAGGCCTCCTGGTGGGCGTTGATGGAACTGAACGCCGGGTCGGTCTCGCCTTCGCGGGACGTGCGCGTGTAGACCGCGCAGCGCAGCGGGAACGGTGGCGACGAGCGGTCAGCGTAGATTGCCATTCCACGATCATCTCAGGGATCGTTGTCGCGGGTCGAGCACTCACAATTCGCCAGTTCCTGCCGCGCGTCTCCCTTGGGTACCAGCCATGGCATCGGGACGCTTTCCAGACGCCTGTGCGTCGTGGGGCGGTCTGCACGGTGCCCATTGTTCGCCCCCCGTCCGCCAGTCGTCAAGGGCGCGCGGAACACACCATTTCATCAGGAACACACGGTGACTCGCAAAGGAACCGCTTCGATTGCCGCCACCCCGGAAAGGTATTACAATGCAATCCTGTGTAATACACGGGAGATTTGCCATGTCGACGACACTCACCAGCAAAGGACAAGTCACCATCCCCAAGCAGATTCGCGATGCCCTCAATCTGGCACCGGGCTGCACTGTGGACTTCGCCGTCAATCGCGATGGCGATGTGGTGATCCACAAGGTTGGCGCCTGTTCGAGCCGTCAGCCCGACCGTTTCGATGTAGCTCGGGGCAAGGCTGACGTAAAGTGGCGAACCGACGACTTGATGGCTCTGCTGCGCGGCGAGGGCTGATGCTGTTGGTCGACACCAACGTGCTGGTCGACGTTCTGGAGGACGATCCAGAATGGGCCGACTGGTCGACTCATCAATTGCGTGCCCAGTCGAAGATTCATCTGCTGGCAATCAACCCGGTCATCTACTCCGAACTTTCGCTGACCTTCTCGACGGTGGAAGCCCTGGATCAGGCCCTCGATGACCTCGGCCTGGTCATGATTGAGACACCGCGCCCAGCCCTGTTTCTCGCCGGCAAAGCGTTTGTACGTTATCGGCGACAAGGGGGCACCAAGACCAATGTCCTGGGCGATTTCTTTATCGGGGCGCACGCAGCAGTGTTGGGCTATCCCGTTCTGACCAGGGACACACGACGATACGCCTCGTATTTTCCCAGCGTGGTGCTGATCGCACCGGAGGGATTCGCGTAGCCGTCGATCAGCGAAGGCGGCAAGCGGGGAAAACGTGTTGGCTACGGAGCATTGGTTGCCCGGCCCGTTTCCATGGGAAATATAGTGGACCCCGAAGTCAAGACAAGAATGGAGTCTGTTTAAGCTGGGCACTTGACTTCAGTAGCAACTGGACGGCGCTGCCCCGGTTTTGCCTTTGCTTTGGTTTGTGCTGTTGCTGTGGATCTTGCTTCTGCGGGGGTAGGAACCCCTGAAGTGGACCCCTGAGCCAAGACAAAATGGCCCCGGTTGCAAGCGGTTCCTGCGACTTCACTAGCCGCTCATCGCTTGTCGCTCCTCCAGGGCGGGGTCCAGTCTGAACCATTGCCTGAAATCCGGGGACAACGATAGTGCAAAGCGTTGACGCATCAGCAGCCTTGAGTTTTGCTGGCTGATTCTGCATAGTTCGCGTTTTCGTCGCTTGCCACCTGACGCCTTCCTCGCCGATGCCAGCCCCCAACGAACCAGAAGTCGCGCGCAAGATCGCGCAGAAGATCGCCGCCGAGATCGGTTGCCGCCCACAGCAGGTGCTCGCCACCGCCGCGCTGCTCGACGAAGGCGCGACCGTGCCGTTCATCGCCCGCTACCGCAAGGAAGCCAGCGGCGGTCTCGACGACATTCAACTGCGGCTGCTCGACGAACGCCTGAGCTATCTGCGCGAGATGGAGGAGCGGCGCGGCACCATCCTCGCGTCGATCGACGAGCAGGGCAAACTGACTCGCGAACTGGCCGCGCTGATCGCTGCCGCCGAGACCAAGCAGAGTCTCGAAGACCTCTACCTGCCGTACAAACCGAAGCGGCGCAGCAAGGCGCTGATCGCCCGCGAGGCTGGACTGGCACCGCTCGCCGAAGCGCTGCTCGCCGATCCGACGCTGTCGCCGGAAACCGAGGCCCAACACTACCTCAACGCCGAAGCCGGCTTTGCCGACATTCGCAGCGTGCTCGATGGCGCCCGCCAGATCCTGATGGAACAGTTCTCGGAGAATGCCGGCCTGCTCGGCGAACTGCGCAGCTTTCTTGAAGAGCACGCTTTCGTCAAGGCGACCGTCGTCGCCGGCAAGGAGAGTGAGGCGGCCAAGTTCCAGGACTATTTTGCCTATCAGGAGGCGCTCCTCGCCATTCCCTCGCATCGCGCGCTGGCGCTCTTCCGGGGCCGCAACGAAGGGATGCTGCAGTTGGCTCTGGTCCTCGACAGCGAGCTCGAGGAAAAAGCGACCGGCCCCAACCCCTGCGAGGCGCGCATCGCGCTGCACGCCCGCATCGTCGACCGTGGCCGGCCGGCCGACAAATGGCTGTCCGACACGGTTCGCTGGACCTGGCGCATCAAGGTCTCGCTGCACCTCGAAGTGGAATTGATGAACGCGCTGCGCGAGCGCGCCGAGGCGGAAGCGATCCGCGTCTTCGGTGCCAACCTGCACGATCTTCTCCTCGCCGCACCGGCCGGCCAACGGACGACGATGGGCCTCGACCCGGGCCTGCGCACCGGCGTCAAGGTCGCCGTCGTCGATGCGACCGGCAGGTTGCTCGACAGCGCCACGAT
>Ga0058865_1024823_pt1 | contig 12350 bp, 5 predicted proteins | sample TNRReaAnaerobRNA_2_FD_61085 | JGI IMG/M metagenome (GOLD analysis project Ga0058865, IMG submission 61085) | Wastewater treatment Type I Accumulibacter community from EBPR Bioreactor in Madison, WI, USA - TNR Reactor, Time C-32min-Anaerobic_ RNA... | ecosystem: Engineered > Bioreactor > EBPR >...
CCGCGTAGGGTGAACGTTTACCGTTCACCGACTCGGTGGTGACAGGGTGACAAGGTGACAAGGAGGGAGAGTTATCGGTTGCCGGATAATTAAACCCGACAACCGACAACCCACAACTCGCAACGATTAAGCTTTGGGCAACAACACAATTTTCTCAGTAAATACCTTATCGCCTTGTGTTACACTTAAGGTATAGATACCGGGGGTAGCGCCGCCGAGGTTGAGTTGGCGGTCAAAATTGCCGTCGAAATTATTGAGCTGTTCGCGATATACCACGCGGCCGTAGCTATCGGTTACTTGCAAGCCCGTAGGCGTCGGCTCGGCTTGGAAGCGCACATTGATTTGGCCATAAGTCGGGTTGGGGAATGCTTTCCACTGCTCAAGTTGGAGTGGCTCGGCATTGTTCAAAGCGGGCTGTTGTTGAGCGGGTATGACCGGTTCTTCTATTACGGGTTCCGGGGTGGTTGCAACCGTTTCTTTTGTGTTGGTTGGGCATTCTTTAAACTGTGCATCCACATCAAATGTGAGTTCGCCGCGACGGATAGTGAGCGTATAAAAGTCACCGGCCTTGTGCTTGTCGCGCTCGCGCACCAATTCTTCATGAGTGCCCACGGTTACATCGTCGAGCGCCAGGATGACATCGTTTTCCTTCAAGCCGGCGACTTCGGCAGAAGTACCGCCAATCACGCCATCTACTTTTACGCCGGGGCCTTCCTTCCAGGTATGCGTATACACGCCGATAAATACCCTGCAGGGGTCGCGTTCCTCGCGCCAGCTCCACTTGTAGTCATGGGCCTGTCGGGGGGACGTTAGGTTGACCACTGCATAATAACTTTGGTCGCCGCGCAGATACAACACCCGCACGTCATCGCCGGCTTTGTGGGTAGAGAGGGCATAGCGCAGGTCTTCGGCATCTGAAATCTGTTTGCTATCCACTTCCAAAATCCTGTCACCGGCGAGTATACCGGCTTCAGCGGCGCCGCCGCCGTTCACGAGTTCGCTAACTGACAACCCTGGGCCTTCGCCTTTTTCGCCGGGATAAATACCGAGTATCACGCGTTGTACTTCATCAGTTTGCGATAAGCGATAAAAAGTAACATTCTCCTTACCTGGGTGTGGTTTTAAGTCGTTATTGCGCAAGATAATAACGTGTTCTTTTTCCTGTAGCGTATTGTTTTCCTGCGCGGAAAGCGCTGTAGCGCCCAGTACACAGAGTGCGGGCAAGATTAGTGAGCGGAGCGTAACATCCTTCATAAGCCAATTTATTTTTAGGTGATAATACAAGGACACGGGAAATCGGCGGGGGTTGCATGTTGGCTTATGGGCGCTCCAGCAGCCACCACAGCTGATTTCTCCGTTCCTTTACCTTATAATTTTTGGTAATAAACATATCGATATGGGCGGTAGCTTCGTCGATATCATCGGTGAGTTTTATCAGGTGGAGATCATCGGGAGAAATCGTCTTTTGTTCCACCATAAACTCGAGGTATTTCATGAGCGGGTTGTAATAGTCGGTGCCGATCAATACTACCGGAAAATTATGGATCACGCCGGTTTGAACCAGTGTAAGAGTTTCAAACATTTCGTCCATCGTGCCCCAGCCGCCGGGCAGCACCACAAAAGCGTAGGAATATTTGAGCAGGAGTACTTTTCTAACAAAAAAATACCTGATTTCGAGCCAGGCGTGCATGTAGGGGTTGGGGGTTTGTTCGAAGGGCAGCGTAATATTGCAGCCTACCGAGCGGCCGCCGGCTTCGAAGGCGCCGCGGTTGGCGGCCTCCATAATGCCGGGTCCGCCTCCGGTCATAACCGTAAAACCCATTTGAGAGATTGCTTTGCCCACCTCCCGGGCTTTTTCGTAGTAGGGGTGGCCGTCGGGGAATCGAGCCGACCCGAAAATTGTAATGCAGGGGCCTACGAAGTGAAGTTTGCGAAAGCCCTTAATAAATTGAAAAATTACTCTGATCACAAAAACAAGTTCGGTCGTACGGCTTTTAGGTCCTTCCAGGTATTGATCGTTGCCTGATAAGATGGCTTTACGAGTTTTTTTCATGAAGTTGTAAGATTTGCGCGGCTGAAAGATCAGTAAAAAGCTAAAAAAAAGGCTGGATTTGCTTGTCATTTAACAAAATAGTTTTGCCCATTGGAATACTGCCCGGGGGTATCCTGTCGTTGATATACCGCACGCCGGTTTTTGAATTGAGCAAAAATTCTGCCGGGACAGGGCATAAAAGACCGTATCGGAGTAATTAGCGCGAATGCATTTGAGCGTTTGATTGGCGATACGAGTTTACTTGGCTATTTTTGTGCCCGCTGGTCAAGCCGCGAAAGCTGCGGATTGGGCAGCAGAAGGTCCCACAAACTATTTACCATAAACTTCTACGATGAAGAAATTTTTCATTCTCCTGTTGTTGTTGGGCGCCTGGCAAATGCAGGCGCAAACGCCTGACGTAATTATATACAATGGCCGGGCGGCTCGCGATGCTGCAAAAGCCCGCATGATGTGCAATTCTGCCGGCACTTTCGAATTCGGGCAGCATTTCGGACAAAGCAACGATGTGACGCCGGATACGCTGTACCTTTGTTTTGGCGACTCTATAAGGCTGGAACACAATGGCGATATGGACCTGAGCGGCGACCCCGTGCCCGCCACGCCGGCCGGGGTGGGCTACGCTTTTTACGAGTGCCCGCCAACAGTAACCGGGCCCTCCCTGGGCGATATCATCGCTGACCCTTGTGTAGCCGACAACCCGCCACCGGCAGGAGGTATTTACGTATTTACCCGCAACGGCACCAACGGCGACGCTACATTCTTCAACGGTGGGGTATTGCAAAATTTCTTCAATGGCGGCGCGCCCATATTGCTGTGGTTTGCCCCTATTACCTACGACCGCCTCAATTTCCCCAACGCCGAATTTGAGGGCAACCCCGCCGGCCCCTGCGTCAATGTGAATACTGCCGAGCAATTTGCCGTGGTATACCTCAATGCCATTACAGCTAGCAATATCAATCCCAATACCGGCGCCACGGGATGTCTGGGTTCTTTCACCGTGCAGGGCGGTCTGCCTGAGTTTAATGCCAATTCGTTTTACTCGGTAGACATCTCATTTGCCAGCGATCCTACTATCAAAGGCACCTTGATGACCGGTTCGCCGAGCCATGGCGAAACGCTCGACTTTTATGTGCCCCGTCCCGGCAACTACATCATCACCATAGAAGACGGCAAAAGTTGTGGCGCTTCGTTTAACATAAACATGAGTGCCTGCCAGGCCGTATCGTTCCAGTTACCATTGGAAAATGCACTTCCCGGCGATAATGTCTGCATAGATGTGCTGGTTGAAGATTTTGTCAACGTGGGGTCCATTCAATGGTCGATTTCCTGGGATTCTACGATTCTCGATTATACGGGCGTACAAACTTTTAATGCCAATATGCCCGACCTAAGCCCAAGCGTTTTTGCATTGCCATACGGTCCTAATAGCGGTACCCTTACGATGTCGTGGATTGATGCCAGTTTTACCGGGGTTACTTTACTCGACGGAGCTTCGCTCTTCCAGATATGCTTTGATGTGATCGGCACTCTCGGCGAATGCAGCGATGTAAATATTGTCAACTCGCCCACACCCATTGAGATAGGCGACCCCAGTACTCCCGAGCCTGTTCCTTTTGGCGTGATTATCAGAAACGGCAAGATCAATATTTCTGACCTGCCCTTATTTTTAGTGATCGAACAGGATAGCGTGACTTGTGCGGGCGATAGTAACGGCGGTTTTACGCTCACTGTCGCAAGCGGGATGGCGCCCTACCAGTATTCCTGGAATACGGTGCCGCCGGCAGGGCCCAATAACGGCCCCATAGTGATTGCCACCGAAGGGGGAATGTCTACGGTAACCAACCTGCCTGCCGGTGTATACCAGGTAACCGTCACCGACTCAAGCATACCCCCTATTGTGGTAATGGATACCGTACAAGTGCTCGCCGCGCCTCAACTTGGCGTAGAGCCATTGTTCCAGAGACCCTCTTGTTTTGGCGAAAGCGACGGCTCCGTTCAGGCTCAGATTGTGCTAGACGGCGTGGTGCAGTCAGGCCCAACTACAGGTTATTCATTCACATGGAATACCACCACGGAAGATACTTCAACCCTGTCTAATATTCCTTCTGGTTTTTACGCCGTAACAGTTACTGACCCATTGGGCTGTGAAGCCACTGCGAGCGTTACGCTTTCGCAACCGGCAGCGCTTACGATATTGCCCAACAATACATTTATTACCAATGCCTCCTGTACGGGCGCCGAAGACGGTAGCATTACGGTTACTGCCAGCGGCGGTACAACTACAGGGGGCGTATATACATTCCAATGGGATAATGGATTGGGTACGCTGAATGCTACCACGGCTACCGTAACCGACCTGCTCCCCGGCTCATATTGTGTCACGGTAACCGATAACAACAGTTGTACTTTCAACACCTGTTTCACGGTAGGCGCTGTAAAAACGCTTACGGTAACGCCCGTAATCGATAATGTCAATTGCAACGCCGCCTGCGATGGGCAAATTTTCGTAACCGGCTCCACCAGCGGAGCGCCTGCCGACCTGCCTTACACGTTTACATGGAACAACACGGGCAACCCTCCTGTCAATTCAAATACGACCAGTTTGCTAACCGGCCTTTGCGCCGGCACTTATTTTCTGACGATGACCGACGCCAGCACGGCGGCTTGTCAACTCCTCGATACTTTTGTAGTAGCAGAGCCTCAGCCTCTTGACGCTACCATTTTGGAGTTGGTCAACGAGTCGTGCGTAGTAGGTAATGACGGCCTCATCGTTGCGGGCGTAACGGGCGGTACCTTCCCATACGACTACGATTGGGCACACGACGGTACTTTGCAGGATTCCATCGCCGGCAACCTTACGCAAGGCAGCTATAGCCTTATCGTTACCGATGCCAATGGTTGCACTGATATGCTAAGTGCTACTGTGCTAGCTCCCACTCCTCCCAGCATTACCCAACTCAATGACGATGCCGTGAGTTGTGCCAGCAACTGCGATGGTATGCTGAGCGTAACAGCCGTTGCCGGCGGTGCGCCCATTGCCGGTTATGCCTGGAGCAACATGGCGGTAGGCCCCAATATTGTAAGTTTGTGCCCCGGCACGTACATCGTAACCGTAACCGCCGAAGACGGCTGCCAGGCTATTGATACGGCCATGGTAACCTCCCCGGCGCCGCTCAGTCTCGATAGCTTCTCGCTGCAATTGCCCACTTGCCCCGGCGATGCCAACGGACAGATTACCGTATTTGTAAACGGCGGCACAGGGCCGTATAACTATATCTGGTCGACTAACCCCGGCCAGGTGACCACCATCAACCCGATTGCGGGCCTTGCCGCCGGCAGTTACGGCGTGACGGTCATTGATGCCAACAACTGTACGCCGCTGCCACTGCAGGTTACCCTGCCCGACCCGCCGTCGATTAATGTATCCTTTACGGCCTTGGCGCCGGTGAGCTGCCCCGATGATGTAACCTGCGACGGACAGGCCACGGCGACCGCCATTTATAGCGATGGAAGCACAGGACTGTTTAATTTTATCTGGTCTTCCGGCGAAGCCACCGTCAATGTACCCAGTGCCAGTGCAATGCAATTGTGCCGCGGGCCTCAACAACTCACAGTCAACGACGGCGTGTGCGGTATAGATACGGTATTTATCGTACCCACCCCTCCCAATATCAACATTGCCGTAGACCAGGAACCGGTGAGCTGTAACGGCCTCTCCGACGGCTCTATCTCGCTTGCTCCTTCCGGCGGCACCGGACCTTATTCCTACTTGTGGACGCCAGGCGGGCAAGTGACTCCGACTATTAACAACCTCAATGCAGGTGTATATACCGCGGTAATAACCGATGCAAACGGATGTAGCAAAGAGCAAATAGTACAACTCAGCCAACCCGATGCGCTTGTGCTTACCCTCGACCCCAACATATCGACACCCACTGTGTCGTGCAACGGCGGCGCCGACGGCATAATGGCCGTGGTGTACAACGTAAATGACAATATCAATCCCGTAGGGCCGGCGCCTTACACCTGGTCGGGGGGCGTAGCGCCTGCTGCTGCCAATATTGCCAACAACCTGACTGCCGGCGTTTACTCGGTAACGATCACGGATATCAAAGGATGCCAGGATTCGTTGAGCTTCACGATTGGCGAGCCCACGCCCATTACGGTCGTGTTGGAACCCACTTTGCCGCCGCTTTGTTTTGGCGATCCTACGCTGCTTGTCATTGATACGGTGTATGGCGGTGGCGGCCAAACGCTGGATGATTACACTTACGAGCTCGACTTCAATGGGCTTAATTTCCCGGCCAACCAGCCCGCTACGATCTTCGCCGGCAACCACGTGGTGATCGTTCAAGATTCCCTGGGTTGTACCGTCGAAACAGAATTATTCATAGATCAGCCCGCTGAAATTCAGGTGAGTCTTCCCACCGAAATTGTGGTAGAATTGGGTGATACGAGCGTGCAAATAGTCCCCACTATTTTCTCCAGTTTACCTATTGACAGCTACCTATGGACGCCTGCCGATTACTTGTCGTCGGATACGGTACAAAGCCCGTTTGTGCGGCCACTCGAAAGCCTGGATTACAACCTGCTGGTCACCGATGTTAACGGGTGCACCGGCACGGCCGATGTATTTGTCGAACTGGATGCAAACCGCAACGTATATATTCCCAACGTGTTCTCGCCCAACGGCGACGGCCCGAATGACGAATTCCGGATCTTTGCATGCCGGGGGGTAGAAGTGATAAATTTCGTGCGCATCTTTGACCGCTGGGGTGACCAGGTTTACCAATCTGATAATGTGCCGATTATCTGCGAGGGCGGTTCGCCGCTTTGGGATGGCAAATTCAGAGGAAAACCGGTGCAGCAAGGCGTGTATGTATACCTCATAGAAGTAAAATTCCTCGACAACGTGACCTTGCTGTACCGTGGCGATGTTACGGTGATCAGATAAGATAACCACTCGCTACAAAAAAACATAAGGGCTGTCTCTTTCGGTTAAGAGACAGCCCTTGTCAAACAAAAGGAAATGTCAGAATGTAGTTCGTGGGATTATGTGTGTTTTCGCATTGTATGCTTGGGTTACGGCCCTAATATGGATAATTGAAAAGTATATGTTGAGGGGTTGTTGGCGTCAATCTTTGCAGTTATGACGCAGGATACCCGGAAAGTCACATTTTGGATTTCGAAATTTTGGATTGCGGATTTCGGATTTATCCTGATTCAATCCGAAATCCGAAATCGCAAATCCGAAATCGCTACAGCCATTTCTTTTTCCGAAAAATATAGAGAAGGAATACGGTAATGCCCAGCATAATGACCCACACCATATAGTAACCATTATGCCAGCGCAATTCGGGCATATTGTCGAAGTTCATCCCATAAACTCCAACAAGGAAAGTTAGCGGTATAAAAATAGTAGACATAACGGTAAGCACTTGCATAACGTTATTCATCTTGTAGCTGATCTCAGATAAATAAAGGTCGTACAAGCCGTTGAGTACATCGCGCTGGGTTTCCACCATATCCACCACGCGTATGACGTGATCGTAGAGGTCGCGCAGGAAAACACCCGTTTCCTGCTGAATAAAGGGCGAATCGGAACGCGAAAATTGGGAAATAGCATCGCGTAGCGGCGCCACGTGTTTGCGCAAATACAAGGTACTCAGCTTGAGGGCGTGCACTTTTGCCTTGCAACTGTGGCTGGGATTATAGAGAATTTCCGATTCCAGCGAATCCAGCGAATCCTCCATATCATCTAAAATCTCAAAATAGTGATCGATAACTGTGTCGAGTAGGGCATAGGCGAGATAGTCTGTTTTCCGCTTTCGAATGCGCCCTTTAGAAGTATCCAATCTTTCCCGAACACCTTCAAAAAGATCCGAATCGGTTTCCTGGAATGAAATCAGAAAGTTTTCACCAAAAAAAACAGACACCTGCTCGGTATCTATTTCCAGGGTTGTTTTATCGTAATAAAGAAATTCGGCAATGAGAAAAATGCCGTTGTCGTAATCTTCAAATTTGGGGCGCTGCTCAATATTTAAAACGTCTTCGAGTATAAGTGGATGCATATTAAATTGCTCGCCTATTCGCTCTACCAGCGCTATTTGGTGCAGCCCTCTTATATCGTACCAATTCAGGAATTCGCCAGGTTTGGCCTCGGGTATGCGGTTGACGGTTTTTTGTTCTAATAATTTGTCTCCATTGTATTGTACCAATGTAATATACGTATTATCGTGCCGGTGTTTTCCAGTATAAACCAGTGATTCCGGCGGCAGGCCTGTCTTTTTGGTTTGTTTTCTTTTTTTCTGCATGGGTAGCTATTGCAAACCCAAATTACGACAATTTTGGAGAAATGGGCCATCCGGAATATTCCTTCCGGATGGCCCATGGTGCATTACTGCTTAATGATGCGTTGTGTTACACTGTCTTCCTGGCTGGTGAGACGCACGAGGTATGTCCCCGGCGCATAATCGCCCAAGTCGATAGTAAACTGACCGGGGGCGGTCAGCCAGGTTTGTTTTTGAAGACGCTGTCCGTTGGCAGTGAATACTTCTGCCTGTAATTCACCGGCAAGCGGCGCAGCAAAGCGCACTTGTACCAAACCTCCGGTCGGGTTCGGCTCCACATACAACTGCTGACCTTGCAGTGTTTCCACACTATTCGGCTGAAAGTTGAAATCAAAAGCCGACGTTAGTGAACTGCCGCACTCGTTGTTGGCCGAAATTCGCCAATAATACACACCTGGTTCAGGCAATGCATTAATCGTAAAGGCAACACCACCTGTCGTAGCCGTTTGTACGATATCCGTGAACATATCGTTGTGGGCTACTTCAACCGTATAGTTGTCAGCCCTAACAGCCGCAGCCCACTGGAGTTGGGGGGTAGCGGAGGCTATCTGCGCATTGTCGGGCGGCGAATTGAGGGTAGCGAGGCCCGGCGAAGCATTCAATGCGAGTAATACGTCTCCGGCACTTGCGTTGTTACCGTTGCCCAGACTAAAGGTATACAAATAATTGCCGGGGCCGCTGTTGTTGAGATTTTCAAAAACAATAGTCACCACATCGCCCGGATTGATATTATCGGCGGCCTGGCTGAAACCCGGAGTAGGTCCATTAGCAGGCGTAACCGTGTAGGTCAAACTTGCGGGTCCTGTAAATCCATTGCCCACCGTAAGTACGTAAGTAGCAGTATTGCCCGCGGAATTGCATTCTTCGAGCGAAGTGGGGCTGAGAGAAAACGCAAAATCTGCTTCTATCGTAAAACTGAAAATGGTAGTGCCTGTGGTCTCGCCGCAGGCATTGAAAACGTCTACCCGCCAATAGTAGGTCAAGTTGGGTAACAAGCCGGTAATCGGCAGGTTGGTGACCGCGCGGGTATAAAGCGCCGACGTATCTTCAAAATTAGGCGAAAGCGACAAAATAATCTGATAGTACAATGCCCCGTCTACGGGCTCCCATTGCAATACAAGACCGGAAGGCACATCCGCAGCGCCGTTGGCGGGCGATAACAAGGCCGCTTGACCAGGTGCGCCGGTAACCGTTATTTCTGCATCGGTATAGGCCGTATCGATGCCGTCGGTAGCCCATAATTGAATGGGATAACTGCCGGCATCTGTAAATCCGCTGAAAGTAACATTAATGGCTTCGCCTGTTGTAGCAGGATCCGGGCTATAGCTGATCGATGCGCCGCCTGGCAATCCGTTTGCGAAAATCGAGATCGTATCATTGGTAAACCCATTACCGGCCAATAGCTCCATCGAAGTGGAATCGCCGGGACAAATGGCGGGCGCCGGCTCTAATACGTTGAGGCTGATATCGCTGGGTAGGGTTGTACACACTTCCAATTGCCAGCTTATCAGAGAGCCGCCGTCTGAATTAACCGCATCGCTCACGGAGAGCGTCCAGGTGCCGGTAGCCTGTTCGTTGGCGAAGCCGGCAAAGGGGTTTACCGGTTGATAATCGCCCGACAAAGCGGGCAGGTTGCTGCATGCCTCCTCCAGGTCAGTGGAGGAATTGGGAGCGCCGTCATACAAATTGAGGAGTATGTTGTCTCCGTCGCAGCCAAATACATCACCAGGCACGCCAGGCTGATCGAACAGCGTAATTTGTGTGCCTGTGGGAGAAGTAAGTCGCACAGTCACATCGCCTACCCAGGTATGCTGAATGTTGAGTCCATTGACGCGGACTTCGACAATTTGCCCAACGGCACTGATATCTGTCATGGATAAAACCGTAGGCGTTCCCACCGGCGAGATGGCCACGGGCGTGGTATTGGTGACTTGTGCGCAACTGATAGCCGCAGTGGTCAGCGAAAACGGCGTTGTCCAATCCGACGCGCCACACAAATTATTTGCGCGAACGCGCCAATAGTAGGTTGATTCTGTGCCAAGCTGAATACCTGCCGCTGTGGGCATTGTCAAGCCGGAGAATTCGCTCACGATTTGGGTGAAATCGGGATCGGAAGCGACCTGGATATCATAGGCGGTACCTCCGCCGGCGCCCGACCAGGTGAAGACCGGGGACAAGCCCAAACCGACGGCGCCATCTGCCGGAGCTGACAACACCGGCTGTATAACGCCGCTGTATATCTGGAGCGATAGCGTACTTTCTGCCTGGTTGGTGGCATCGGTGCCCGACACCGAAAAAGTATAGCTGCCTTGCGCCAGATTTTCCGTACCGGTAATCGTGAGGGTGGCGTTTCCGCCAGGAAGTACGCTGCTTTCACTGAGCGTAGCCGTTAGCCCTGCGGGAAGGTCAATAATACTCAATTCAACCGTATTTGTGAAATTATCGCTGACCTGAAGCGCATATACGACCGTATCAGGTGCACAGACCGCCTGAGAAGGTACGTCGGCCAATACAAAATAGCTACACAAAAGCTGGTAGCGCCCGTCGATGCTGGTGATACCTGTGTTGTCGGGATCGAGCCATACTTTTAGCTGGCTGTTGGGGGCGCCGCCGCCCAGCCAGGAGGTAGTAAACCAGCCGAATATGTCGTAGAGGTCGTTGCCGCAAAAGGCGGAGCCGCCGTGTAGTTGGCCTACAACTCGTTTGTGTCGATCAAACAGCGGAGCACCTGAAGAGCCGCCTTCCGTAGTCCCTATGTTCCAATCGGGCACAACTACGTGATTGCCGTTGGGCACCGGCGTATCGCCGCTGCCCCAGTTGCCGCGATAAGTGGGTTCAAATTCAAAAGAGATACGTTTTTCATCCGTGCTGGGGTGGTGGATGCAAATCACCGAGTCTTGAGGTGTTTCGTCGGCCACTACCCAGCCGGCAAAAAAGGCGTTAGCCGAAGCGGGTATATCATCGTCGAGTTCAATCAGGGTCATATCGGAAGGCGAATATCCCGCTCTAAAGATAGCGCCGGTATTAAAGTTATTCAACTGGCCGTTGCCGCCGCCGCCGCTTTGCGGAGAATTGGGCTGACGGCAGAAGCTGTTTTGATAATTCCAATAAGCTACAAAACTGGCTGCATTGCCATTGTTGATACCGCAGTGGTTTGCCGTCATAAAATACGGCGTACAGTCGTTGCGGGCATTATTGATCAAAAAGCCGGTGCAAAAAGTATTGCCATTGAGGCCGATGACTGCCACCGATTGTATGATATCGCGGTAGTGGTCTACGATAGCCCAGCCATCTGCGGCGCCACAGATGACGTCGAGGTTGCAGGAGCCCGATGCGATTTCGGAAAACCCGACAAAATCGTGGTTGACGCTGGTGAGGTGTAGTTGCAGTTCGTGTCTTTTTTCGATAGGCAACTGTACTTCGATCACGAGTTCGTCGCCTTCAAAAACGGGGGTCCAAAGCTGTTCGTGTGTTTCGTTGTCGGAAAGCGTAAAGGGCCCCATCACGCGCTTGCCGTCGGGCGAATACAAAATCATCGTACCGCGATCCGGCATGATGTACTGCGTAAAACCCAGGTTGAGCGAACGCGCGCCGGCAGAACGCAGTCGCAAGCGCCAAACAGAATTGCCGTTGGGCAGTTGCTCCCAGTCGCCAAATGATTCAGGCGTAATGTCTACCGCCATCGTGACGGCAAAACGAGGTGCAATACCCGGCCCGCGGCGGTTGAGTTCTTCTTCCAGCAGGGACTGGTTGTCTTGTGTAGGCATAACTACCTGTTGCACGGCGCTCAGGGGGCGGCGTAGCTGGGCTATTTGCACGTCGGTTTGCTGGGCAAACCCGACAACGGCAAAAACACCCCATAACAGGATAGTCAGCATTTTTTGTACTAATCCAGATAATGAGAATGGGTACATAACAAAGGTGTAGAAGTAAATGAATGAATAATG